>OLRD01000195.1_pt1 | contig 56717 bp, 59 predicted proteins | sample 1672051 | NCBI WGS metagenome assembly OLRD01 (sample SAMEA3136640, study PRJEB25190) | human gut metagenome | biome: human gut; feature: human-associated habitat; material: faeces | place: Austria | collected 2013 | reverse complement strand
CGCCGAAGCGCCGCCTGTGGCGGATGAAGCGAGGTGGTTTCGAGGAAGTGTCCCGGTTTTCACGCCACAACGTGGCTGGAAACCGGCTGACACGACGGTGTAGACTTTCTTTCGCTATTGAAAGAAAGTCACCCGTCGGAGACAAAAGAAGAACGAGCCGCCGGAGGCACGTTCCTTACGCAAAAGGGACTGCTGAAAGAAAGTCACCCCCCGTATCCCCCAAAAGAACACCCCCTCCCCCTCCCGCATACACTGTCACAGGAACATTCCGGAAAGGAGCCATTTCCATGCCCAAGATCTATCTCAGTCCCAGCACTCAGGAATATAATCCCTATGTCACCGGCGCCGGGTCAGAGGAATCCTTCATGAACCTGCTGGCCGATGCCATGGAGCCCATTCTGCTGCTCAACGGCATCCAGTTCTCCCGCAATACGCCGGACATGACCGCCGCCTCCTCCATCCGGCAGGCCAACGCCGGACAGTACGACTTCTATCTGGCCCTCCACTCCAACGCCTCCGGCCCCGGCGCCGAAGGCCGGAGCCGGGGCATTCTCGCCTTCTACTATCCCACCAGCGCCAACGGCCGCCGGGCGGCGGAGCTGTTCGTGGAAAACCTCCGGGACATCTACCCCCTGCCGGAGAAGGTGTCCACACGGGCCACCACCTCTCTGGGAGAGATCCGCCAGCCCCGGTTCCCCTCGGTGCTGTTGGAGCTTGGCTACCACGATAACCCCGACGATGCCCTGTGGATCCAGGAGAATATCCCCCGCATCGCCGCCAATCTGGTGCTGAGCCTCACGGAGTACTTTGGCCTGCCCTACACCGCCCCCACTCCCCAGCCGGGTCAGGTATCCACCGTCTCCGGCGGCCCGGTGAACCTCCGCTCCGGTCCCTCCCTCCAGTCCACGGTAACGGCCCGGCTCCCCGACGGCGACGGCGTGACGGTGTACGGCCGCTATCAGGACTGGTACGTGGTGTCCCACGGGGAGCATCTGGGCTACGTCAGCGCCCCCTTTATCCGCCTGTCGTAAGGCATCGGCAAGATCTCCCCGGCGACCTGCGAAAATAATAAACAGAATGTGGTTTTTCTCTTGACAGTTTTGCACAATTCGATTAAACTATTAGGAAGATTATCATCGGAGATTCAAGGGGGATCTTCGGTTATTTTCTGCCCTGAACGGAGCTATCCGTTTTCATACGTTAAAACAACATAGGAGGAATATCTGTCATGACGACAATCGGCTGGATCGTATCCGTTGCTGCCTTCGTCGTTGCGGCGGTGATCTTTTTCCTCCTCGGTATTCGCTATCGCAAAAGCGTAGCGGAAAGAGAAATCTCCAGTGCGGAGGAAGAAGCCACCCGCATCATCAACGAAGCCATCAAGAGTTCCGAAAATAAAAAGAGAGAAGCACTTCTTGAAGCCAAAGAAGAGATTTTGAAAAACCGCAGCGAATACGAGAGAGAGGTCAAAGAGCGCCGGGCCGACCTGCAAAAGCAGGAGCGCCGACTGCAGCAGAAGGAGGAAAACCTCGATCACAAGATGGATTCCATCGAGAAGAAAGAGGAAGCTCTCACCGCAAAACACGCCGCCGCCGACAAGGCTGCGGAGGAGATCAAAAACATCAAGCACAGCCAGATGGAGATGCTGGAGCGCATCTCCGGCTTCACCGCCGATGAGGCCAAGGATTACCTGATCGCTCAGGTGGAGTCGGATGTCACCCACGAGACTGCCATCAAGATCAAGGAGATCGAGGCCCGCGCCAAGGAAGAGGCCGATCAGCGGGCCCGTGAGATCGTGGCCACCGCCATCCAGCGGTGCGCCGCCGACCATGTGGCCGAGATCACCGTCAGTGTGGTTCCCCTGCCCAATGACGAGATGAAGGGCCGCATCATCGGCCGGGAAGGCCGCAACATCCGGACGCTGGAGACTCTCACCGGCGCCGATCTCATCATCGACGACACGCCGGAGGCCATCACCGTCTCCTGCTTCGAGCCGGTGCGGCGCGAGGTCGCCCGTCTGGCTCTGGAGAAGCTCATTGCCGACGGCCGCATCCATCCCACCCATATCGAGGAGATGGTGGAGAAGGCCCGCCGTGAGGTGGACGCCGTCATCCGCTCCGAGGGTGAGCGGGCCGTGCTGGAGACCGGTGTCCGGGGCATCCACCCGGAGCTGCAAAAGCTGCTGGGCCGCCTGCACTACCGCACCAGCTACGGTCAGAACGTGCTGCAGCACTCCATTGAGGTCAGCCACATCGCCGGTATGATGGCGGCGGAGCTGGGCGCCGACGTCCAGACTGCCAAGCGTGCCGGTCTGCTGCACGATATCGGCAAGGCCGTGGACCATGAGATGGAGGGTACCCACGTCTCCTTGGGCGTGGAGTTCTGCCGGAAGTACCGGGAGAAAGAGGACGTCCTCCACGCCATTCAGGCCCACCACGGCGACGTGGAGTGCAAGACGCTGGTGGCCTGTCTGGTGCAGGCAGCCGATGCCATTTCCGCCGCCCGGCCCGGCGCACGCCGTGAGAATCTGGAGAACTATATCAAGCGTCTGGAGAAGCTGGAGGAGATCACCAGCAGCTATCCCGGCGTGGAGAAGAGCTACGCCATTCAGGCGGGCCGTGAGGTTCGTGTCATGGTGAAGCCCGAACAGGTCTCTGAGGATCAGATGGTGATCCTGGCCCGTGAGCTGGCCCACCGCATCGAAAACGAGCTGGAGTATCCCGGCCAGATCAAGGTCCACGTGCTGCGTGAGACCAAGGCTGTGGAATACGCCAAGTAAACATCCTTCCATACGGTTCATCCCCAACGGCGCACCGCAGCAGTGGTGCGCCGTTTCTTTATGCCCTTTAACTTTGCTTGCGGTGGTATCCTGTCCTCAAAACCCGAAAAATCGAGGACTCTGCCATGAAACGTATCCCGCTCATTCTTTCGCTGGCCCTGCTGCTGTTGCTGCCGGCCATCGCCCTGTATCCAATGCTCCATGCCTCCGCTGAAAAGGATGGTGTCGATAGCAGCACAGCCATTCAGGAGGCCGCCCCATCGGAAGCCGCCCCGTGGGACAGCGCCCCGTCGGAAGCCACCCCGTCGGAAGCCGCCCCGTCGGACAGCCGCCCCATCGGAAGCCTCCCCATCGGAAGCCGCCCCATCGGAGGCCGCCTCGTCGGACAGCGCCGTCGCTGCCCCCGCCGCTCCCGTCGCCGCTGCCCCCGCCGCTCCCGTCGCCGTCAGTGGTTCTATCGGCACCGATGATTTTCCCCTCACCGACGGCCAGCAGCAGGCGCTTCACCGCTATATGACCGCCTACTATACCCGGAGGCGAGCACCGACGGCGTATTCTGCGCCGACGACATCGCCGCCTATGAGCAGGCGGTTGGGAATGATCCTTCGCAGTCTCGGCCGGGGATGATCCTCTGCATCCTTGGCTGGAAATAAGCCCTATCATCTCCGGCCGGGAATAAGACGTTGCGCCCTGACAGTTTTGTGGTATAATAGGACTGTCAGCGGACAGAGCCATGTCCAGTTACCATGTCCACTTTTGTCCGCAGAATGTACCAATTCACCGGGAGGATACCCTATGGAATTTCGTGTGCTGGCACTGGGAGATGTTACCAGCGAGGATGGCACCCGCCATCTGGCCCGTACTCTGCGCCCCTTTCAGAAGGTCCACGGCGTGGACTTCACCGTGGTCAACGGTGAGAACGTCTCCGGCGTAGGACTGACCCCGGATCAGGCGGAGGATCTCTTCGCCGCCGGCGCCGATGTCATCACGCTGGGCAACCATACGTGGGGCAAAATGCAGATCGCTGACTATTTGGAGGACAGTCCCTACATCCTGCGGCCTGCCAACTTTTCCCCCCGCACGCCGGGCCGTGGCGTGGGAGTCTATGACTGCGGCCGCTTCCGCATCCGGGTCATCTCCCTCATCGGCCGCTGCGATCTGTCATGGGGCAGCGATAACCCCTTTACCACAGCGGACCGCCTGCTGGCGGAGCCGGACGCTCCCACCTTCACGGTGGTGGATTTTCACGCTCAGGCCACCAGCGAAAAGCTGGCCATGGCCTACTATCTGGACGGCCGGGTCTCCGCCCTGTGGGGGACCCACACCCACGTCCCCACCGCCGACCAGCGGGTGTTCCCCAAGGGTACCGGCTACCTGACGGATCTGGGCATGACCGGTGCCGTGGAGTCGGTGCTGGGCATCCAGCCCCAGCAGTCGGTGGAGATGTTCTTAGGCGGTCTGCCGGGCCGCTTCCGCCCCGCCTCCGGCCCCTGCAAGGCTCAGGGGGCGCTCTTCACGCTGGACAGCGCCACGGGCCTGTGTACGGCGGTGGAGCGGGTGGATATCCGCTGACGGCCCGGCATTTGTCACGCAAAATCCGTCACATAGAAGCTGTCACACAGGACCCGTTCCGTAGGTTCTGCCCCACAGGACCCGTTCCGCAGGTTCTGTCACATAGGAGAAATGAGCCATGTCTGTTGAAAAGGTCCGGGCGTACCTGACGCCCTATGGGGTGACCCAGCGCATCCGGGAGCTGGAGGTCTCCAGCGCCACGGTGGAGCTGGCCGCCGCCGCTCTGGGGGTGGCCCCCGCCCGCATCGCCAAGACCCTCAGCTTCAAGGTAGGAGAGCGGCCCATTCTGGTGGTGGCCGCCGGGGACGCCCGCATCGATAACGGCAAATACAAGCACTTTTTCGGCGTCAAGGCCAAAATGCTGACGCCGGAGGAGGCCGTGGAGCGCATCGGCCACGCCGTGGGCGGCGTATGCCCCTTCGCCCTGCCGGAGGACGTGTCCGTGTATCTGGACGAGTCTTTGCGGCGGTTTGAGACGGTGTTCCCCGCCGTGGGCAGCGCCGCCTCTGCCATCGAACTGACCTGCCCGGAGCTGGAACGCTGCTGCGGAGAGCGGTTCTGCCGATGGGTAGACCTCTGCCGTGGCTGGCAGGAAGCATAAAAGGAGGACGCTATGGCAAAAATTCTACACACGGCGGACTTCCATCTGGACAGCGCCTTTACCGCCCTGCCGGAGGAGAAGGCCCGGCTGCGCCGTCAGGAAGCCCGCCAGTTAACGGACCGGCTGGTGGACTACGCCAATGACCACGGCGTGGAGCTGCTGCTGCTGGCCGGGGATCTCTTTGACTCCGACCAGCTCTACGGCCAGACGGCACAGGAGCTGGCCCGGTCGCTGGCCCGCTTCCGGGGCCACGCCGTCATCGCCCCCGGCAACCACGACTTCTACGCCGCCTCCAGCCCCTACGCCCGGCTGCTGTGGCCGGAAAACGTCCACATCTTCCGGGAGGAGCGGCTCCAGCGGCTCCCCTTCCCTCAGTACGGCTGCGTAGTATACGGAGCCGCCTTCACCTCCCCCGACGCTCCCGCCGGGATCCCCGGCTCTCTTGGCCCGGAGGATGAGGGTCTGGCCCGCATCCTGCTGCTCCATGGAGAGGTGGGGGTGCGGGACAGCCGCTACCGGGCCATGACCCTGAAGGACGTGGAGCAGAGCGGCGCCGACTATCTGGCGCTGGGCCACGTCCATGCCTTTGGCGGCGTGCAGCAGGCAGGGCGCACCTTCTGGGCCTATCCGGGCTGTCCGGAGGGCCGGGGCTTCGACGAGCTGGGGGACAAGGGCTTCCTCACCGGTACCGTGGAACCGGGACAGGTGAAGCTCACCTTCGTCCCCTTCGCCCGCCGCCGGTATCAGTGGCTGACGGCGGACGTCACCGGCACAGATCCGCTGGAGGCCCTGCGCCGGGAGCTGCCCCCTCACCCGGAGACGGACATCTTCCGCATGGTGCTCACCGGCGAGACGGAGGAGCCGCCCCGGCTGGACGCCCTCTATGACGCCCTGTCCCCGGACTGCTTCTATCTGGAGCTGCAGGACCGCACCACCCGCTGCCGGGATCTGTGGGAGCACTGCGGAGAGGACACCCTGCGGGGGTTGTTCCTCCGGGATCTGCGCCAGAGGTACGACGCTGCTCCGGAGGAGGAGAAGCCCCGGCTGCTGCAGGCCGCCCGATTCGGCTTGGCGGCGCTGGAAAACCGGGAGCTGTAAAGCGCTTTCAATTTACTGCCCACGGCGCAGGCCGTGAGAGAGGAGCCCGCCCCATGAAAAAGATCCTCATGATCGGCACCGGCGGCACCATCGCCTCGGAGATGACGCCGGAGGGCCTGACACCGGAGCTGAACACCCACCAGCTGCTGGCCTATCTCCCCCGCATCGCCCAGCTGTGCCATGTGGACTGCATCCAGCTGTACAGTCTGGACAGCACCAGCATCCATCCCACCCACTGGCTGGGGACGGCCCAAGCCATCCGGGAGCACTACGACGACTACGACGGCTTCGTCATCAGCCACGGCACGGACACCATGGCCTATACGGCGGCGGCCCTGAGCTATCTGGTTCAGGACAGCCCCAAGCCCATCATCCTCACCGGCGCCCAGAAGCCCATCTGGTTCGATGGCACCGACTCCAAGCGCAACCTCACCGACGCCTTTCTCTACGCCTGCCGGGGCTGCGGCGGCGTGCAGATCGTCTTTAACGGCCGGGTCATTCTGGGGACCCGTGCCCGCAAGACCTACTCCAAGAGCTTCCGGGCCTTCTCCAGTGTCAACTACCCCGATCTGGCGGTGGTGCAGGACGAGCATCTGTTACAGTACATCCGTTGTGAGAGCCGGCCACGGCCCCTGTTCTATGACCGGCTGGATCCCAATGTGGGGCTGTTGAAGCTGATCCCCGGCACGGAGGATGCACTGGCGGAGTTCATGCTGGACCGCTACGACGGCCTCATCATCGAGAGCTTCGGCGTAGGCGGTCTGCCGGAATACGACGGCGGACACCTGTATGACGTGGTGCGCCGTGGGGTGGAGCGGGGCAAGCTGGTGGTCATGACCACGCAGGTCCCCAACGAGGGCAGCGACCTGACGGTGTACCATGTGGGGGGACACCTGAAGAGCACCCTCCGGCTGCTGGAGGCCTACGACATGACCACCGAGGCCGCCGTGGCCAAGCTCATGTGGATCATGGGGCAGACCCGTGAATTTTCGGAGGTGGAGCGGCTGTTTTACCAGCCTGTGGCGCAGGATATCCTCCGTTTCGGAGACGAATAAGATGTTTGCTCCGGCGGGACACTGGATGTGTCCTGCCGGAGTATTTTTTTGCGCTCCGGTGCAGACTAACAGGGCAAAAAAGGGAGGCGGACAGTCAGCTGTCCGCCCCAAGTGAGGAGAAAAAATGGATAAAGCATCGAAAACGCCGTCCCTCAGACGAGGGCCAGCACCAGCCACAGCAGGCCGATGACACCGCCGCCCAGCAGCGCCGCCATCCATGTGGTGAGCCGTCTGCGCCGGGGCGGAGCCCCGTGGGTGCGGGCGTAGCTCTTGGCGATGCGGACCGCCTGCTCCACCACCTGCTGGGATGAGACGCCGCCGCCTGCGGCGTCGTTGCTGAGAATAAAGATCGCCTGCTCGAAAATATGGGGATCGGGGGACTCCACCACGATCACCCGTCTGGAAATACCTTTTACCAAGGCCACGCCCTCCTCTGTCCGGTGATGTTTGACAGATAGAGTATTTCCGGCGCCGGCGGCGGTTATACCTGCCGGGGGTGGTTTTCTCCCGGCAGGGGCAGGTGTACCGCCAGCACGGCGCAGTCATCCTCCAGTCCCCTGCGGCTGCGGGATTCCGAAAGGATCAGTGCCGTCAGGGCGTGGACGTCAGTGCCGTTCCACCCCACCAGCAGATTTTGCAGCCACTCGTCGCTGTTCTCGTCGGCGATGCCGTCGGAGATCATGACAAAATAGCTGCCTGCCGGGAGGGCCAGCCGAGTGACCTCCGGCGGCTCCGTCGTGGCCTGCAGCCCCGCCGGAAGGGAATGGGCGGTGAAGCGGGTAACGTGGGCGGTGTGCTTGAGATAGGAGGGCGCAGCGCCGTATTTATAGAGGGTGGCCTCGCCGGTGGAGCGGCGCAGAGCCAAAAGATCGATGGTGGTGAAGGCCCCGCCGGTCTCCCCCCGCAGGGCCAGCGCCGAGTTCAGGGTCTTGAGGGCCGGAGCCGCTTCAATGCCCGCCCGCAGGAACTGCTCCAGCAGCCGCACCGTCAGCGCCGCCTCCCGGTGGGCCTCCGGGCCGCTGCCCATGCCGTCGGAGAGCAGGAGGTACAGCATCCCGCCGGTCTCCACCGTGGCCAGCTGGTCGCCGCACAGCTGCTGTCCCTCCTTGGGACGCAGGGCCGAGGACACTCGATAGCCCACGGGGCCGGTGGGCTCCTCCGCCGGGGCGTGGGCCGCCGCCGCCAGCAGATCCCCCATCTGGGCGTACTGCTCCTGGGCCTGACGGCGGGAGCAGGTCAGCTGTCGATGGTACTGGCGGCGCAGAAGGAACAGCCGCAGCTCCCCGTTGACGGCGGCGACAAACTCCCGCAGATGGACGCACCGGGCGGTGAAGTACAGGGGGAAATCCTCCGGCTGGGCCGTGCCGCGGCGCAGCAGCGCCGGGCAGGCATCGTTGAAGGCATTGTAGGTGGCATTATAGTTCTGCTGCCAACAGATGGCGCACAGGACACAGGAGCGGCACACCTGCTCCGCCGCCCGGTCGAAGATCACCGAGGGATTTTCCGGCGGGGCCGGGGCCGTGTCCCGGAAGAAGCTGTCGTACAGGGAGCGCAGAGCCGCAGCGGACTGCTCCAGCCGGCGGGGCTTTGCCGTCTCTCCGGGTGCATCCGCCCGGGCGGCACGCTCTGCGCAGGGAGGCAGCCAGCGCCGGGGCAGCAGCAGATAGGCCGCACCGCCCGCCAGACATGACAGCAGCAGCTGTCGGGGCGGGCCGGCATCCAACAGCACCGCAAGGGTCATGATGGGCAGAGAAAAGGCCGCCGCCGGGAGGATGCGGGGCAGACGGCCATAGAAGGCAGCCAACGCTCCGCCGCAGCCGTAGGCCACCGTCAGCAGCAGCGCCGGGGTCTCCGGCACCAGATCCGCCGCAAGGCCCGCACAGGCCCCCGCCAATCCCACCGTCAGGGGCGGCAGACGGCGGGAGAGGAGCAGCAGCTCCGCCATCAGCAGGGCTTTCCCTACGGAGAACAGACCCTCTACCGTCACCGGTACCAGTGCCAACGACAGGGCGGCGGCGTACAGCAGTCCCTTTTGCCGGAGGGTCGTGCCGTGGGCGGTCAGCAGGGCCGTGGCTGCCGCCAGCAGCGCCGAGGCTGTCAGGCACAGCACCCACTGGCTCAGGGGGCGGTACAGCAGGTACACCGACTGGATCAGCAGCTGGGAGAGGGCCGCCGTCAGGGGCCGGAAGGCGGGGCGGCGGTAGAACTTCGTATCACAGAAGGCCGTCTGGGCGGCAAAGAGCAGCACGGCAGCGGCGGCATGGCGCAGCCCCGGTTGAAAATCCAGAAACAGCAGCGCTCCGCCGGTAACACCCAACAGGGAAAGCAGGCCCGGCAGGCCCGGCCCTGCGGCGGCGGCCGCCGCCAGACTGAAGGGGGCGTACAGTCCTCCCAGCCGGGCAGCGGTGAGGACGCAGCAGAGCGCCGCCTGCCCCAGCAGCGTCAGGATGCGGCGGAGCCGTCTGCCGGGCAGCGGGAGGTGAAACTTCATGGACAAGCCCTCCTTTTTCCCCTATTGTAGCCACCGGCGGCGGGAAAAGCTGTCGGGAAATGGAGTCCGGCGGATTTTTCCGTGGGAGGTGGTGTTTACGGAGGCAGAAAGCTGTGATATAATGAAGAAACCTTGACAGAAAGCAGGTGGCCGCTATGAAAGCGCAGCGTCCCTATCCGCAGATCACCATCACCTCCAAGGGGGAGGCCGCTCTGGTGGGCGGACACCCATGGGTCTATGAGGGGGAGGTCACGGGACTCAGCGGCCCCGTGTCCGACGGACAGCTGGTGGACGTCATCAGCCGCCGGGGCAGTTGGCTGGGCTGCGGCTTTTTCAACAGCCGCTCCCGCATCCGGGTACGGGTGCTGTCCCGGAACCCCAACGACCGGTTCGACCGGGCCTTCTGGCGGCGGCGCATCCAGTACGCATGGGACTATCGCAAGACCGTCATGGGGCCGGAGGATAGCCGCTGCTGCCGGGTGATCTTCGGGGAGGCCGACGGCTTCCCCGGTCTGACGGTGGACCGGTTCGAGAGTGTGCTGGTGGCGCAGGTGCTGTGTCTGGGCATGGAGCTCATCAAGGAGGAGCTGTTCTCCCTGCTGCTGGAGGTGCTGCGCTCCGACGGACAGGACGTGGTGGGTGTATATGAGCGCAACGACGTGGCCATCCGTGAGCTGGAGGGCATGGAGCAGGGCAAGGGCTGGCATCCTGTGGACGGTGAAAAGGCTCCGGACTTTACAGCGGTGGATATTGAGGAAAACGGCATCCGCTACACCGTGGACTTTGAAAACGGGCAAAAAACCGGCTTCTTTCTGGATCAGAAGTACAACCGGCAGGCGGTGGCCAAGCTGGCCCGTGGCCGGACGGTGCTGGACTGCTTCACCCACACCGGCTCCTTTGCCCTGAACGCTGCACGGGGCGGAGCCAAGCACGTCACGGCGGTGGACGTGTCGGAGTTCGCCGTGGCGTGTGCCAGGGAAAACGCCCGGCGCAACGGGCTTTCCGACGTGATGGAGTGCGTGGCGGCCAATGTGTTCGACCTGCTTCCCCAACTGGAGCAACAGCCCAAGCGGTACGACTTCATCATTCTGGATCCCCCGGCCTTCACCAAGAGCCGCAAGACCACCCAGCGGGCCATGACCGGCTATAAGGAGATCAACTACCGGGCCATGCGGCTCCTGCCACGGGGCGGCTATCTGGCCACCTGCTCCTGCAGCCACTTCGCCACGGAGGAGCTGTTTTTGAAGATGCTGCGCTCGGCGGCCAAGGACGCCGGGGTGCAGCTGCGGCAGATCGAGGCCCGGCAGCAGTGCTGCGACCACCCCATTCTGTGGGGCGTGGAGGAGACCAATTACCTGAAATTCTATCTGTTTCAGGTGGTTTGATGAATACGATTCGTATATTTTTCTTATAATATTACAAGTAGTTGCAGAATATGACAGAGGAGACCGGCCGCAGCCTGTTTCCCGAAAGGAGCATTTATGAACACCAACTGGAACGACCCCAATTTTCAGGGCTTCGGCGGCAGGCAGAGTCCCTTCGGGAAGCGGCCTCCACGGCCCAACAAGGCGCGCAAGGCCATCGGCACGCCCCTGAGCCGCACCCTCATCAATCTGGCGGTGACGCTGATCTTTGCGGCGGTGTACTTCTATGTGGTGCTGCCGCCCATCAATTTGCAGGCGGAGGAGTTCTATTTCTTCATGCTGCTGTGCTGCGCTGTGTACTGCGGCTGCGCCGTGCTGACCTCCGGGTTTCAGGGCAGCGGGGCCAAGGGCTACTTTGGCTTCGTGAAGAAGCAGTGCCGCATCCCCGTGATAATAGCCGTGGCGCTGGTGGCCGTGGCCATCGTGGGCGGTATCGTGGGCTGGCAGGTGATCCGGGCCGGGGCCTACCGGGATCTGCTGACGGTGGAGACCGGCGACTTCGCCGCCGAGGTGGAGGAGATCAGCTATGACCAGATCCCCATGCTGGACAAGGATTCCGCCGAGAAGCTGGGCGACCGCAAGCTGGGTGAGCTGTCGGACATGGTGTCCCAGTTCGAGGTGGCGGAGGAGTACACTCAAATCAACTACAAGGGCCGCCCGGTGCGGGTGACGCCCCTGCGGTACGGGGACTGGATCAAGTGGTTCAACAACCGCTCTGAGGGTCTGCCCGCCTATCTCATCATCGACATGGTGACCCAGAATGTGGAGGTGGTGCGTCTGGAGCAGGGCATCCGCTACACCACCGCCGAGCACTTCGGCCGCAACCTCTATCGCTATCTGCAGTTCCACTACCCCACCTATATCTTTGACAAGCCGGCCTTCGAGATCGACGAGGACGGCAATCCCTATTGGGTCTGCCCCCGGATCCGAAAAACCATCGGGCTCTTTGGAGGCACGGACATCAACGGGGCTGTGCTGGTGAACGCCGTCACCGGGGAGCATCAGTACTACGACGCCAAGGATGTGCCGGACTGGGTGGATCACGTCTACACGGCGGATCTCATCGTCCAGCAGTACGACTACCACGGCACCTATATCCACGGCTTCATCAACTCCCTGTTCGGCCAGCGGGATGTCACCGTTACCACCGATGGCTATAACTACATCGCCATCGGAGACGACGTGTATATGTACACCGGCATCACGTCGGTGGTGTCGGATCAGTCCAACATCGGCTTCATCCTCTCCAACCAGCGCACCAAGGAGACACGTTTTTACTCCGTGGCCGGCGCCGAGGAGTACTCCGCCATGGATTCGGCACGGGGGCAGGTGCAGCAGATGAACTACACCGCCACCTTCCCTCTGCTGCTGAACATCGCAGATCAGCCCAGCTACTTCATGGCGCTGAAGGACGCCGCCGGTCTGGTGAAGATGTACGCCATGGTCAACGTCAGCCAGTACCAGATCGTGGCCACCGGCGGCAGCGTGGCGGAATGCGAGAGCAACTATCGCCAGATGCTGGCCCGGTATAACCTCATTGACCCGGCGGATACGGAGCCCTCCGCTTCGGATCAGGGGGAGGTCACCGGCGTCATCGCTGACCTCCGCAGCGCCGTTATGGACGGCAACACCTGGTACTACCTCCAGCTCTCCGACGGCACGGTGTACTACACCATCTCCGCCGCCGAGGCTCCGGAGGCCGTGATCCTCAACGTGGGCGACACGGTGACGGTGAAGTATGCCGAGGGCAAGGGCAGCATCCTGCAGGCTTACAGCGTGGCCAAGGCCGTCCCGGCGGCGTAAAGCAGAACACAGAAAAACGGCGTGACCATGCGGGCACGCCGTTTTTTGTTCCAATGGGAGGCAGGCTTGCTGCCTGTCCTATGCAGCCTTGACGCTCCAAGGCTTTGGAAGCAGTCTCTTCGTAAGCTCAGCGCTTGGAGAACTGAGGTGCGCGACGAGCGGCTTTGAGGCCGTACTGCTTTCTGTCTTACGGGCGAAAACCATTGATTTTACTGGGTTTTTTAGGTTTTCGCGCCTCGGTTAACCTATGAGTTCACCCATTCCGCGTCTTATTCGGTGTAGCACCTTTTTTGGGCGCAAATGCTTTGTTCACAACCGAGGACAATTCTTCAGGTTTATTATACTTCACCTTAGCATAAATGTCCATCGTAATTTTGCTATGCTTATGCCCCGCCAGGTACTGAACCGTTTTCGGATCTGCGCCGGAGTAAATCAAATTCGTGATGTATGTGTGGCGCAACTGGTGTGGAGTTACCTGAAAATCAAGGGTGTACACCACATTTCCATTATGCGCTGCTTTTTCTCCCAACTTCGGCGTTACCGTGCGCTGAATTTTCTGCCCATTGATATACCGGACATAGGTACGCTCCTTTGTTGATCTTGTGACGATATACTGCCATACTCGCTTGAACTGCGTATATGACAGCGGACCTCCATCCTCAATTTGGCGCTGTGCTTCTTCCACTTTTTCAAGAAGTTCTTCCGGAGTCCTTGCGTACGGGTATGCCGAAAGGCTCCCCGGAGCAAAGAGTAAGGGAGCGGTTAGGCTCCGATCTATATAAAAAAGTGCTTAAAGAACCGAAGCTCTCTAAGCGCTTTTGGACCCAAGGATCCCAGATATGAAATTGATAGCAGGGAGGGGGCATACTCCCCGCCGTCCCCGTCTGTGCCTCTGTTTGTGAGAGGCAGAAGAAACAAAAAGTGCCTGAAGACTTTCATCCTCAGGCACTGTGTTACTCATTCACTGTAATTGCTCGGCGGCAATTCTGAAACTTACATAAATATTATAGCAGGGATTCTGCCATTTCGCAAGTGAAACCTTGAGAGTTCCTGCTATAGGCTGAATGCCGCAAAGTCAATGCTCATATACGGTGAAGAAGCAGATGACAAAGCTATGGTCAAAATGCCTCGCTATCGCGCCGATAGTCAGTTCAATAGCAAAACAGGCAGCTTTCGCCGACTCTCACGCAGAAATACGACTTAGGCGGAAAGCTGTCTGTTTTTTTGCAGGCTGCTGCTTTATTGCCCAATCATTTCCGCATCAACCAACCGACAATATCGGTTGTCTCCTTCCCCATATAACTCAAATGTACCACTAACCGTAATCTCGCTGCCCAGCTCCGGATAATCATCCGGATAGGTATGCTTACCGGTCAGTATAAACTCCAATCCCTGTGAGCAGCAAGCCATTGCATCGCCAATGATACAGGCGAAGTATTGGGCTTTCGTATCAGGGTTTTCGTAATATACAAATTGTCCCGTCATTTTAATGGTTTTTCCAATATAATCACCGGGGGCGTTCTTCATATTATAGACTTCGGAATATACCATTGTACTGCTAAGCCTTGTGAGGTCAACATCAACACCGTCTGTGCTTTGCGTTGGTTCAGAGGCTGCAGGCTTAGACTCCGATTTCTTTTCTGAGGGCTGTTTTTGTGAAACAGAAGCCTCTGGCGCTTGGTTATCGGCTGAATCAGCTGCAGCAGTCACTTTATCTTTTTCACCTCCGCAGGCGGCGAGAGGTACAAGAGTTAGGGCAATCAGCAAAACACACAATAGTTTTTTCATCTGCGAACACCTCCCAATACCGTGCCTGCCAGCCACGACAGACCGAAAGCGCCGATCTGAACGGCGACGATGGTGGAACCTACCGGCGTACCGGCGAGAATGGACGCCAGAATGCCGAGCAGCGCACAGAAAACCGAAAGGACTGCCGCGCAGATGGTCACGCTGCGAAAGCTCTTGAACATCCGCATGGCGGACAGTGCCGGGAAGATCACCAGTGCGGAGATCAGCAGGGAACCCACAAGGTTCATCGCCAGCACGATGATGACCGCAACGACGACGGCGATCAGTAGGTTGTAAAGCCCCGCCTTCGTGCCGGTCGCCCTTGCGAAGCTCTCGTCAAAAGTCACGGCAAAGATCTTATTGTAAAACAGGATGAACACCGCTACGACCAGCACCGACATTCCCACGCACAGCCATACCTCTGCGGGGGACAGCGTCAGAATGGAGGTGGAGCCGAACAGCGTGCTGCACACATCGCCCGAAAGATTGGACGAGGTGGAGAAAATGTTCATCAGAAGATACCCGATAGCCAGTGCTCCCACCGAGATCATGGCGATGGCGGCGTCGCCCTTGATTTTCGTATTCTGTCCGGTGCGCAGGAGCAGCACGGCGCTGAGGATGGTAATGACCATTACAAGGGGCATTTTGTTGGTGATCTGCAGCACGGCGGCAATCGCCATTGCGCCAAACGCCACGTGGGACAGACCGTCACCGATGAAGGAAAACCGCTTCAGCACCAGCGTCACGCCCAGCAGGGAGGAGCAAAGCGCGATCAGCACACCGACAATGAGCGCATAGCGGACAAAGGGATATGCCCAATAGAGAGTCAGCTTTTCCAAGATAGCAGTCATTGGCTGTCACCGCCCTTCTTCACGTCAAACAGCCGCCCTTGCGGGCTTTGGAGATAGTCCGCCTTTGTCCCAAAGAAAACGGTGCCGCCAATATGCAGAATATGGCTGGCGTATCGGACGGCAGCAGCCACATCGTGAGAGATCATGATCACGGTGATGCCGTCCTCACGGTTGAGCTTTTCGATGAGCGTATACATTTCCGCCGTCACCTTGGGGTCAAGCCCGGAAACAGGCTCATCAAGAAGCAGCATTTTTTGTGTGGCGCACAGCGCGCGGGCAAGCAGCACCCGCTGCTGCTGTCCGCCGGACAGCTCGCGATAGCACCGCCTTGCAAGCCGTGTAATCTGCATTTTCTCCATAGCCTCCGCCGCAAGTTTCTTTTCTTCTTTGTTATAAAAAGGACGGCTGCCGCAGCGTCCCAGGCACCCGGAGAGAACGATCTCTCTCACGGATGCCGGGAAGTCCTTTTGTATCACTGTCTGCTGCGGCAGATAGCCGATCTCGTTTTTCCTCAGCCCATCGCCCGTCAAAATTCTGCCGCTGATGGGCATCTGCAAGCCGAGGATCGTTTTCATAAGGGTGCTCTTGCCGGATCCATTTTCCCCTACGATGCAGAGGTAGTCGCCTGCCAGGAGCTCAAAGGTGAGGTCTTGGAGAACGGACTGCCCATCGTAGCCGACACAGAGCCTTTGACAAGTGAGCTGAGCCATAGACCTACCTCCTTACCCTAACGCTTCCTTCAGCACGGAGAGATTTTTCTCCATAACGGAAAGGTAGGTGGCGCCGCTTGCCACGTCCTTGGAGGTGGTGGACTGCATGGAATCCATGGTCAGCACCTTCTGCTTCTTCCCGGCGGTGTTCTGAACGATGGTTTCCGCGATCCTGTGCTGTGCGCCCTCGATGGTCAGCACGCAGGGAAGTCCCAGCTCATCCACCTTCTTAGCAAGGAACGAAACGGTTTCAAAGCTGGCTTCGGTTTCGGCGGAGCAGCCCGCAAAGGCGGCGTAGTAGCGCAGACCGTAATCGTCCACCAGATAGCGGAACGGGAAACGGTCGCCAAACAAAACGGTCTTATGGGTCGCACCCTCCACAGCCGCCTTATAGTCTGCGTCAAGAGCAGCCAGCTTGTCCCTATACGCTGCGGCGTTGGCGATATAGGTGTTCTTGTTGTCCGGGTCGATGGCACACAGCGCATCCGCAAGCGTCACGCAGAGTGTCTGGGCGTTCTTCAGGGACAGCCAGACATGCTCGTCCTTTTCCTCCCCATGGTCGTGCCCCATCAGCTCATCAAGGATGTCCTCTGCGGAAAGCGCGTCCTTCACAAAAAACGGATTGGTCTTGCCACTCATCAGCGCATCGAAGCCGTCGTTGCCGAAGTAGATATGGAAATGCTCCGCCTCACCCGGCTCGTGGCCGTGGTCGTTGAACTGCACATATTTGGGCGCATCGGCACTGGTGGTTTCGAACTGATAGCGGACGCTGCGGATCTTGCCCTCGTCATCCAGCTTCGGCTGATAACCGGCATAGGTGTATTCAGCGGAAACGGTTTTTCCGTCTGCATAAGTGAAGGTGATCGTGTTCCCGTTGATAGAAATCTTCTCGGCGTCGCATTGCCACGAAGCCTTAAACTTCTCCAAATAGGTGTCCTTTGTGGTCGAGCTGTCCTCGTCCTCCTCCGCCCTGTGTTGGCAGAATTTGTCCAGGTCGCCGTTCAGCAGATAGGGGTGCAGGGACTTCCACGCACCGGCGAAATCCGAGAGGGTGCGATCCTTGATGTCATCCTCCGTGAGCTGTTCATCGTGGCTGTGACCGTGACCGTCCTCCTGCATACCCTCAACGGTCTCCTCCGTTTTCACGGAATCACCCAGCACCTCCAGCAGGTTGATGACCTTCATGTTCTTGTTGGCGGCGTTTTTCAGAGCGTTTTCCACCCAGCCGTCGGACTCGCCGCCCACATAGACAAACAGGTCGCAATCGGAGATCTTGACAATATCATCGGCGGTGGGCTGATAGCTGTGCAGGTCAACGCCGTTATCCAGCAGCATGGTGATCTCGGCGTTCTCCGCCTTGTCACCCAGGATCGCCCTGACCCAATCGTATGCGGGGAAGATGGTCGTGACGACCTTCAATTTGCCGGCTTTTCCGGCATCCTTCGGCTTTCCGCAGCCGGCAAGGACGCCGGCCAGCATCATAAGCGCAAGCAGCAGCGCAGTCATCTTTTTCATAGACTATATGTACCTCCAAATTATGATAAGAACGTAAAATTGGGCGCAAAAATACAAGGGTGACGGCAACACCGCGAAAGCCTATCCGAAAACGGATAGACTACACCCTTGTAAATAGTTCTTATTTAATCTGAAAGCTTGACCTTGAGTGAAACCAGAGTAAACGTGCGGACAACCTCCGCGCAGGAGGGAATGACTCTACACAGGGCATACCTGACCGCCGCGGCGAAAACTGCGGCAGCACCGGCAAGCCCAATGCTCTTGAGCAGATTTTCACAGACCTGCAGCTGGTGGCAGATGGCGCAGTCCTCGCCGGAGCAGTTGTGGTTGGCTTCGACCGCAATATAGACAGCGGAGGACAGCATGACAGCCGCCAGCACGGCTGCCAGCAAGCCTGTGATCAAACGAAGCTTCTTTGTCATGGTCTGTCCTCCTTCCGAATATTATTCTTCCCTGCAATCCGCGCAGGTGCCATAGAGAACCGTGTCGGCGGCGTCCAGCGTGAATTGCTCACTCTGCGCCAGGTGCTTTGCAAACAGGGCGGCGTTGCCGCTTGCCATGTGAAAGGTTCTGCCGCATTTTACACAGCTCATGTGCAGCGCACCCTTGCAGCTTTCGGCGTCAAGGTACTGAAAGTAGACCTCCCGCGTGCCGCTCTTGCTGCTGCGCCGCACTTTTTCTTCCGTCTCTAACTGTGCAAGGTTCCGATATACGGCGCTGAGGCTGATTTTTTCATCCGCCAGTGCGTCCGCAATTTGCCGTGCGGACAGCAGCTCATCCGGGTGCCGGCTCAAATAGGCAAGCAGAGCCTTCCTCTGCTGCGTGCTGTAACTGGACAAGTCACCACGCCTCCAATTTGCAATTCATTCGCAAATTAGTATACACAAGGAAAGTAGAAAAGTCAACATGCGATTTATTCGCAAATTGAACGCTTTCAATGAACGCCGCCGTGTAAAAGGCACAGCGGAAGCATATGATAGATTTTGGACTGCGGGTTTTTATCGTCTTTGCCAGGAGCCCCGCCTAACTGCGGTAATGGTGCACAGCGGCAGGTTTTTTCTCAAATGCTTTATGCTAATGTGTCCCAAAAGCGTGTTTGAGATTGCACTAACAGTAGAAGCATGGCAAGCCGAGAGGGCGGTATTAGAACAATTATTTTTTCGATGCTTTCCGGAATTTCCTGCATTGTTTACGTAACCGATAATCGTGGTGAATAATACAACTTCCACCTTATCAATCAAACCCTCGAAACACGAACGGCGGGACGGGTTTTACCGTCGCGCCGCTCTGCTTTTTCAGCGGTCGAGGTCCTGCCTGTGCGTAGGCTGCTCTTTGTGGTTTTCCTCCCGCAGCATCGCGCAAACGCCCTTCTGCACCACCATTTTATTTGACGATGGTGCGGAAGGGCCATACCTTTATTGCAGCTTCTTCAATCGCTATTGTTCCGTTCTGCCTTTTATCTATTCTTGAAAAATGCCACCACAACGGCGCCGGGACCGAGGTGTGTTCCGATCACGCTGCCCACCGTTGTGTAGCGAACCTCCCGCAAATGCCCCTCCCAAATGTGGCGGCTGTCCTCTATGTACTTCAATAAAAGCGCATCGGAAAGTCCGCTGTAGCCAAGCAGCACCGGCTTGCTGAAATCAATGCCGCCCGCCTCATTGATCTCCTGAACGAGCAGATTGTTTCCCATCTTAGAGCCGCGCGCTTTTCCAAGCAGATGTATTTCACCGTCGGTGACGGAGATCACGGGCTTGATGTTCAGTATCCCGCCGGCAAATGCGGCTGTCTTTGAAATGCGACCGCCCCGTTTGAGGTATTCGAGGGTATCCACCAAGGCAACAATGACAATATTTTTCTTCTCTTCCTCCAAAGCCTTCGCAATTTCCTCTGCGGAGGACCCCGCGTCCAAAAGCCGGAACGCAAGCTCTACAAGGATGCCGGTCCCCATTGCCGCGCTTGCGCCGTCCACAACATAGATGTTTTCATATTCCGCCGCCGCAATTACGGCGCCTTGATACGTGCCGGAGAACTTGGACGCAAGGGTGATGACAACGGCGGCTTCTCCCGCCTGCCTTGCCGTTTCAAACGCGCCGATGAAGTCGTTCGGGGTTGCCTGACTGGTGGTGGGCAGTACATCGCTCCCGACCAGCTTTTCATAGAAGGTCTTGTGGTCGATGGTCACGCCGTCGATATATTCCTCCTGACCGAAGTGAACGGTGAGGGGAACCGTATAGACCCGCTCTTTGATCTCGGGGACCAGGTCCGCGGCGGAATCAACAATGATCCTTGTTTTCAATTGCATCACAGCTCCTTTTCTTCACTGTTTTGGACGATAGCCTCAAGGCTTCTGCTGATGGTGGATAGACAACGGTAGAATTCAATCCTTCCATTCTCCGTGAGAGCATGGCTGATCGTTTCAAGAATGCCGCCGATCTTCTCTGCAATTCTTTTGCCGGCATCCCGCCCCTTATTCGTCAGAAGCAAGGGGCTTTTGTACCGTTTGGCGCCGGTGTCACGCAGAAGAAAGCCGTTGGTCTCCAGATAGTCCACCGCACGGGAAATGGTCGCCTTGTCCTCCTCACAATGCTCGCACAGCTCCGCTGAGGTCACGCTTCCCAGCGAATAAACGTAGTACAGACAGGACACATGGGCGCTTCTGAGGTGATAGTCGGCCATCTCCTGATTTTTGATTTTCCGTATGTCGCGGCTGATCCTGTTGATCAAAACTGTAAAGGTTTCAAATCTCTCCTGCATGACTGTCCTCCACTTCCATAAATGTTGAAGTTTCAACAAAAGAACTTTAACACAGAGACGTTGAAATGTCGACATAGTCCCTGTATAGCTTCTGTTCTTTGATTGTGGCATCCCACGGCGTGAGGTGGCTTTGGCGCGGTCTTCGTGTTGCTCATCGAGAGGAAAAAGCGGGACGCCGAGAAAACTGCAAAGCCCCGCCGGAATTGCTCCGTCGAGGCTTTGCTTTTGACCACCTAAAATGCCTTAGGAGGATGTGGAACAAAAAATGTTAGGAAAGGAATTAAAACCAAGAGGAAACCGCTAAAAGCGGCTAAGAAGTTCAGGAAAGTGTTGCGGCAGCTCTTTGCGTATACAACTGCAGTTGTTCGACCTTGATTGTATTTTCCCCTCCGCTGCCGCTTCGGAATTTCTCCATTTCCGAGCTTCTGATACTCACAACAACCTATCATTGACCTGCAATTCCTTAAAAGAAATCCTTGTAACCTTCTGCGTGGCAAAGTCGCAATAGAACATAGGAATGGATGAACAGTCTACCAGACAGCCCTCACCTAAAGGGTTTTCATCGACATCGTCTTTTACCGTTATGGTTTGCTTTCCTGTATCAACTTCCGTGATCACTGCATTGACGGTCAGAAGCGTGTCATCCTTCAATGAGCCGCACCCGGACAGGAAGAGAAAGAGAGTCAACAAGCACAGGGCGATTCCGATTCCTCTTACATTTCTATGCAGCAATGTCTTATCCTCCTGTTTTTTGCTGCGGAACTTATCCAATCTATGAAAAAGACGCTTCTTCCGCTCCTCGTGTCAGGCGGGACAACGCACAGACCGCGTACATATAGCCTGCAAGAATCAGCGGTGCCGGCAGCCCGTAGAGCAGCGGCACCGGGATGATACGCCAAAACAGCTTGAGCACACCGATCTCCGCGCCGTAGGTGAAGAAGTAGTTCGCCTCCGGGCAGAGCGTGAGGCGTAACAGGAGATTGATAAGATGAGCGCCTACGGCAAGCAGGCCAAAGGTCTTGAGGATCCGCGGGATATCCTTGGGGTCGGGGCGGTAAAAGCCCAGCGTCGCCAGACTCAGGCCGCAGACAACAAGGAGAGCGTGCGTCACATAGTAGCCAAAAATTCGCGGCAGGAACAGCGAAAAGCCGGAGAACAGCGGCTCCGGGAAGAGCAGCGCCATCAGTGCGCCAAGGGGCGCTACAAAGAAGGAAAAGCCCATGATCGAGCGGTTCCTCTTCCACACTCCCAGCGGGATCAGGAACAGATTGATGTTGCACAGGTGCAGCGGCAGCTCATTGAAAATGTTGAAGCCATTGGGATAGTAGGCCCGGACATACGCTGCGTCCATGGATAGTGAGAGTTTGTAGACGGTAAACAGCGCAAGATTAAAAAGGCACACGCCGATCAGAAACCGGGAGCGACGTGCCTCCGGTTTTCCGCGCAGCAGCAAGAATATGAGCAGCACCGCCGCTGCCGTAAGCAAAAGCAGAAGCAAATGCAGCCCTCGAAAGGGCGTTATAGAAAATTCGTTCATTTCACACGCCGGAACGTCTTTCCGGTCTTCTCCTTAAGAAATCGTTTGAATTCCTCCACCGTCCCGCCGGTAAGAGTACGCTTGTCCAGAGGCTGCACATAGCGTTTCTTCATCAGAAGGATGATGTAGTCCTGCGACTCAGCCAGTGCGTCGATCAGTTCATAGCGGAACATGGAGGTGGTGGCCTCCGTAACGACGGTATAAGAATCCTCGCCGAATGCGACATGATATTCCTTTGTACCCGCCAGCGTGTTTTTGCGGGCGATCATGCCATTGAATCGGTCCTGAAACAGCAGAACGGACAGCAGCATCACCTCTACCAGCAGGGAAGTCACCGTTCTGACATCCAGCGCAAAAGGCTCTCCATCGAATGGGATCAGCAGCAATGCGTTGAATAAAAAGACGCTCCAGCCGAAGATGGCCCAAATAATGCTTCGCTTTCGCCGCAGCACCCTGCGCATCGCGCGGGCAGCTACGGTCATAGATCGATTTGTGATATTGCTGTGAATTTCAAATGTCATGCACATTCTCCGTTGTAAGTAATTCTGCAATCGCAGGGCGTTGGGGGCCTTGCAGCTGCCGCCGGACAGCGCGGCGGGCGCTCGTTCATCGCGTCAGCCGCATCTCATTCTCAAACTGCTCCATGGCCTCCTGCCGGCTGGGGACTTGTGCAAGCGTACAGGAAAACGGCTGGCCGAATAGGGGTTGGGACAGTGTCTCCGCCCAATGCGTCAGCACCTCCGGAGTGAGGGGGCGCTCCTCCCGGAGAAAGATCACCCCGTAATAGGGCGGTACAGACGGGGAAAGCAGCTGTGTCAGCGGGACGCCGCTCCGGACGGAGGCGTTGCAGAAATGCATCTCCGGTGAAAAAAGCGGATAGTACAGCGCCCCGATGAACCAGTCCTGTTCACCGCTTCTGAGCCGCCTTGCCTGCTCCAGAAAGTGCGGAAGATCCGGGTTATCCGGCTCCACAAACTCACCGTCCAGAATGGTCTGGTGAAGGGCAGAGAGGTTATGGAAATCAAAGTGGAAAAAGGGCGCCTTTCCTGCCTCGTCCTCGGAAAGAGAAAACTCCGCCGCATGGAAAGGTTCCCAGTCCTTACAGCAGCGGTAATAGCCCCACCAGTAGTTCCAGTCATAAATATGCAGATATTTTTTTGCTTTGCAGTCCATAGATGTACTCCATTCTGACAATGTGGGCACAAGAGGAAATCACAGGAAACTCTCCACCCGGTACCAACAAAAGTCTTTTCTAAATCCGTCCTTTTTTCAAGAAAGGTGCCCAAAGGCAGTGCGGTGATCTTCTTATCTGCTCACCGGAAAGGATATCTCGAAAACAGCGCCGGTGTCCCCGTTGCGGGCGCGGATGGTTCCCTTGTGCAGGTGGATGATCTCCCGGGTCAGCGCAAGGCCGATGCCGGATTTTCCGCTTTTGCCCATGTAAAAGCGGTCGAAGATGTGGGGAAGATCTTCCTCGGCGATGCCGTCCCCGTCGTCCTGTATGCGTATCGTCACATGCCGCTTGTCCGCGCGGCAGGTCAGGCGCAGCTCGCTGCGGGCATAGCGCACGCCGTTGGATAGGATATTGGTGACGGCTCTGCGCAGCCGGGTATCATCGCAGCTGACCATAACGGGCTCCTCGGGGAAATCCGGCACGATTGCGATGCCGCCGGCGGCTGCCGGCTCCACGGCGCGTATGCTGTCGTATAGCAGTTCCCGAATATCCATCTCTGAAAAGGCAAGCAGCTGCCGCCTCATATCGATTTTCGAGATGTCCAGGAGCTCTTCCACCAGCTCCGTCATGCGGTCGCTTTCCTCCAGGATCACCTCCGCAGCGCCGCCCGCATCCATTACGCCCGCCTGTATGCCCTCCGCATAGCCCTGTATCGCCATCAGCGGCGTTTTCAGCTCATGGGAGGCATTCTGGAAGAAGGTCTGCTGCCGCTCCGCCTCCTTCTCAATATCCCTGCCAAACCGGAACCCCAGCAGGCACATGACGGAGGAGATCGCCAGCAGCACCGCAAAGAACGCCCAATTCAGCGTCACGATATAGCGGGTGATGGGCCCGATGTCTATGTACATGATATAGGCGTACGGCTTTTCCCAATCGTCCTGCTCCTCCTGCACGGACATGAATATCAGGTGATGCCTATCCGTTTTGAAGGTATAGCATTGGTTGAGCGATAGATCCCGCCCCTTGCAGTATTCCAGCAGTTTTTTCTCCAGACGATATGCGTCCCTGTTCCAACCGCTTGATTGATTGGCATTATCCAGCTTTAAAAATACGATGCTTGGCGTAAGGAAGTGTTCCTCCGTGTCATTCCATTCATCGTCAAAAAAGGATTCGTCGTCGGTATAGGGGATGGTGCGGCTCTGGTACTGTGCCTCGCTGATGAGCGCTTTTTTTGCCTCACGCACAAAGTGTGCAGGTATAATGAGGTTCACTGCCAGCATGAACAGGACAAAGAGCAGCAGAGCCGAGCAAAGGATCAGGTACACGATCCGCAGCTTGATGTTTTTCACGTGCACTCCGCTCCCTTCAACTTATAGCCAAAGCCCCAGATGGTGCTTACGCTGACGGTGCTGCCCGCTTGCAGCAGCTTTTTTCGGATACGGCGCAGCGTTTCATCAGTCACGCGGGTCTCCACCTCGGAGTCGAAGCCCCATACTGCGTTAAGTAACTCCTCGCGGGAATAGGCTTTCTCCGGCTGCTTCAGCATATAGCTGAGCAGCCGCAGCTCGGTTTGGGTCAGCGCAACAGGTGTATTCCCGCAAAGGACGGCATTTTCCGTAGCGGAATAGCGGAGATCCCCGTAATGCAGCTCATCCTCTGCCGCCGCCGTTTTCCCTCGATCCATCTCCACACGGCGCAGCAGCGCCTTCACCTTCATCAGAAGAATGGTCGGACGGAAGGGCTTGGTGAGATAATCGTCGCTGCCCTGGCTGATGCCCATAACGTAGTCCAGCTCACTGTCCTTGGCCGTAAGCAGGATAATGGGAATATCGGAAACAGAGCGAAGCTCCCGGCACACGGTAAGGCCGTCCGTGCCGGGCATCATAATGTCCAGGATCACCAGCTCCGCAGGCTCCTGACGGAATACCTCCAGCAGCGCGTCACCGCTTTCAAAGGAGCGCACGGTATATCCGTCGCTTGCGAGGAAGCTATGGAGCAGTTCCCGGATGCTCTTTTCATCGTCCGCCAAATAGATGGAATGTCCCATGGTGACCTCCTAGAAAGCAGCGCCAAATGCTGCGCACAGGCGCAGCATCGGCGTCGTATTTAGTTAATCATATCAGAAAACCGCCTTTCCGTCAAAGGGGGCAGATGCCGCTTTCGCAGCCGGTATCGCCCCAAATGGTGTCGTACAGCTTGCACAGCTGGTTATCAAGCTCTACCAGACGGTTGTAGTCGGCGATCAGCGCGTCCTTTTCCGCGTCGGTCAGGAAGTCCAGGCTGCGGATGAAGGCGACCTCATCGTAGTTGTCGAAGTCGTAGTCGTCCGGCAGATTGAAGTACGCTTCATCTACCTTGTCCCACAGATCGGCGTTCTTCTCGCAGAGGCGGTCATACTCCTGCTCCAGAGTGTCGATCTCATCCAGCACCTTGGGGTCGGCCTTTTCCAGTGCCTTCTCGTAAAGCGGCATATTGTCGCAGTCGGGCAGCTTCTCATACAGCGCCTCCATTTGGGCATCCAGCTCATTCAGCTCCTTGATGTCCGCCAGAAGCGTTTCCTTCTCCGCTTCCGTCAGGGCGTTGGTGCTGCGGATAAACGCCGCCTCGTCAAAGTCTGTGAAGTCATAGTCGTCAGGCAGGGCGTTGTAGACCTCGTCCAGCTTTTCCCACAGCGCTGCGTTTCTCTGGAAGATGGCGTCGCTCTTCTCTTCCACCGCCTCGATCTGCTCCCAGATGGCGTCCTCGTTCTCGGTTGCAATTTTAGTAACAGGCTCCATTGGTGCGGATGTGGCGGCAAAGGCGGAGGTCGCTGTGCCGATGACCGTTACCATCAATGCCAATGCCAGTGCAAAGCTCAAAACCGTTTTCTTTTTCATGGTATGTTACGCTCCTTTTTTAATCGTTTTGGTTGGGCTTCAACCTTGATTGTAGTATACAGGAGAGCGCCAAATACTTCCCCCGCAAAAGTGCATGGAAAGTGTCACAAAAGTGCAACGAGACCAATCCGGAAAATGAACGAAAGCCCGCTCCACGCCTCAAGGGCAGAAACGGGCGAACGTTCTTATTCTGATTTCACTTTGCGCATCAAGATGGACCTCGTTCATATATTTCCCGGTCCGTTTGCAAAGGCAAGCCATTTTGCACCGTAAAAATCAAAGTAGAAGCGCTGCCCCACCTCGTTTTCCACAAAGCGTCTTTTAATATGATACCAGCCGCGAAGCTCATCCCGCAGGGCGGCGTCCATGGAGATTGGCTCTACCCATACGCAGTCGTACCCGGTAAGCTCATCCCTTCTCAACGGCATGGATACTGCCGCGCCGAGTGTTGCAAAGGCCGGAGGCAGAACATACACTTCGGCTGCATCTGCCAGCGACAGACGCATCCCGCTTGCAAAGAGAAGCTCTCCTTCTATCGCATTCACCATTGCCCAGCCATATCGGCTTGAGAAGACGGGGGTATCATGAAAAGCCGGCAGAGCTTCCGGCGGAATCGGCTGAAGCATATCTGCCCGATGATATCGAGCTTCCGGAAGGCCCAGAAGAAAGTCCACGCTCACGCCGTAAAGCTCGGACATCTGAATCAGGGATTCCACAGAAGGGTTCTTCCTTTCGCCCTCCCACGCGCTCAATGTCGGCTGCGAAACGTCAAGCATTTTGGCTGCTGCCGTTAGCGTAATCCTTTTCTGTTTTCTTGCCAATCTATATCGCCGAGCCGTAAAAATACCCCCTTCGGCATACCGCAAAGCTTCGCTGCGCATTGTCGGTTATTCTTTGTCCTTATTGACATTGACGGCAACCCCGTTGAATTCCAAATGATCTTCTACCGGAACGATTAACACCTTTTGACCGTCGATGACCTTCGCTTCCACAAGATGGCTGTATTCAGGGTCAATGGAGAGTGATACCTTCTCCGTTTTCAGCTCCACTTTCTTTGCATCAATCAGGTTGGCCGGATTGAGAACGGTGCCTGCGCCGAACCGTTCCCCACAGGCAGTTTGAAAAGCTTCCGACTGTTCCTCCGAAGCACCGCAATCCAAAATGATCTTGCTCACTTCATAGGGGCTGACAGTCAGCGGCTCCGGATCCTTCGTCTCCTGATGCTCTTCAATCATTGCGGCAAGCTGACCGTGGATTGCCTGCATAATCTCAAGACTGCAGGCGCTGCCCAACGACTCGGAAAGAGCGGCCTCAAAGGCCTCCCGCTGTTCTGCGGCCGACATGGGCAAATCGGTATGGAATACTGCGTCGATAAACTCCTGATGCAGTTCTCCCGCTTTGCGGGAATAAAACAGCGCATTGTAGATGTTGGCGCTGCGGTTATCAAAGGCCGGGAACAGAAAGCCCAGCTCCGGCGCGACGACAGTTTGACTGGCGGCACAATGAAACTCATTGTCTCCGGAGAAGTAGCCCAATTCTGTTTTTCCCGTTTTAACCGGGCAGACCGCACACAGAATATAGGAAAAGACCTCATCCGAGCCCTCGGCTCGCAGGGCGTCGTGATTTCGACGGGGTACATCATAGCTGTCGTTTGCCAGAAGCAACAGATAATTGCTCTCGCCCATGTCCAACGATTGAATGACTTTCTGATAAAATGCCTGCCGCACCCGAGCATCCTTCGCATCGGATGTGCGCAGTTCCATCAACATTCTGTGTTCTTCCCCCGTCATGACCTGCTGGGTGGAAAACACAATATCGATCAGGTTTTTCCCGAGTGCTCCTGGCAGTGCCTTTTTCAGCAGGCTAAGGTATTTTTCGGCTTCCTCCTGCGTCATCATGCCAAGCGACTCGTCCAAATCGGTTATAATCTCCTTATTGCTATTGACAAAACAGCCGTAAATACGACTGATGGCATTTTTATCCGGCTTCCAGCGGCGTCGCAGCTCGTTGAGTTCTTTTTGGTTCATTGGTTTTAACAGACCTTTCATTATGATATTTGGTTGGTAGCATTGTGGCAGTTCAGATACATGTTCGGCTTTTCACCGTACTTGACATTCCGCACCAGCGCAATGTCTGTATCTGAGGGTCATTTCTTTTACGACAGGCGGCCAACCTCTTCACAAGAGAATTCCAAATGGTGCTCTTCACAGTATCTGCGGATCACGAGAAGCATCATTTTTGTCGGAAGTGACCTTCCGTTTTCCCATCGGTTTACGGAGGTATAGCTGACACCCAATTCTTTGGCAAGCTGAGTTTGGGACAGCCTCCGTTCACTGCGCAGTTTCAGAATCGCATCTGCAAAGGTCATTTGCTCCACCTCTCTTATGTAGCACAGTATAGCATATTATGTCTTCACTAAGCAAGCCCGGAATTGTACATCCCATTCAACAAACAACGGGGGTGTTAGTTCAAAAAATTAGAGTTAACTGCTTATCTTATCCATATTGCAAGACTGCCGCTCGGCAGTTTTCACTGTCGGGCGGCAGAGTACAATAAATTATTTCGATTTAGACCCAGAGGAAAAAAGCCTGTCCGCAAATACTCACAGGGAATGAAGCAGAAACTTGGGATTATTCAAGCCATTATGGAAAACCAAAATCTATTGGTCTTAGATGAACCCTTTAATGCTTTGGATGAAAAATCGGTAAAGCTATTTCGAGAACTTTTGATTGAATACAAGAAACAGGAGAAGTTGATTATCCTTACATCTCTCATAATAAGGAAGACATTGAATCTCTCTGCGACCACACCTATCGAATACAGTCAGGGCAGATTATTGCAGAATGATGTAAAGCAAAAGCCAACGCAGGATGCGGCAACCGACGATGGCTGCTGCACCCTGCATTTTTGCTTTAGGTATTGTCAATACCCGCGTTTATAACATCGCTGATAATCTCGGCAATTTTGGTGTCTTTTTTTACCTCACGCTTCTGCGCATCAATGAAGCTATCCAGTTCTTTTAATATGTCGTCATATTCGTATTCGACATCATCACTTAGGCCATCCGTAGCTCCGCCATCTTCATCAAAATTCAAATAGCCAACAGTCAGTTTTATATATCCGCTGGTCGTATTTTCATCCCCGTTAGAGAAGCAAATATCAATAACTTCTTCGCTGCCCTCGTCAGGGCTTATCTGATTATCACCTATGGACAATGATGCTTTACTGCCGTCTACACCCTTAATTACAATCGTTTCCCCGAAAGACATTACATCCGGCAGCGTGCCTATATCTGCGATCTCAGATACTCTTTCATATTGAGCATTTGCCCATGCTTGGATTTCTTCAATATCTGAATCTGTGATGTTTTCTATATTGGCAATGTGCGGTATATCTGATATTTCCAACAATCTTTCGTATATCAGTTTGATGATCTCTTTAGGATTGGCAGTATTAAGTTCGGCCAACAGGTTATCAAAACTAATACAGCAGTCATCATACTTTCGGTATAAGCCATTTATTTTCTCAAACCTTTCGATTATATCTGCGCAAAAATGTGAATCAGGCAAATTATCCTCTAAGTATGATTCATAGCTTCCGAGCGCCTGAAATCCAAGTGCTTCTCTGTCCATATCCCGAATTTCTTCTTCATCATCTTCGACGGGGTGTTCTTCAACCTCATATCTGTTGCGTCTTGAATCGCCACCCAAAATAACTGTAAACGGAAACACTTTGAACGTCTTTTCTGCTCGGTCAATCTCGATTCTGCACCCAAACCGTGCTTTATGTTCCTCGCGCATTTTTATTGTATCAACAAATACATATTCTTTTTCTTCGGGATCCCAAGGGGCATTGGCATAATCCTCATAATAGCAATCAGCGGAAATATCTGCTTTACATGAGAGCGTGACAATAGAAATGTTGTCGGAAATTTCATCTACGGAGTGGACAGAAAATGTTACATCTGAAATACTATGCAGATAAAATTCATTGTAATCGTACCCGGATTCTATCCCGTCTTTGTCGTATGAAAGGCCATGCACATCTATATTTTCGTTGTCTTTGATATACTCGTTCACAGCAGCGCTTATGCGTAATTGTAGTTCCTTGATAACAGCCATTGTTTCATCATAAGCCGCATCTTCTTTACTTATTGCGTTATATAACTCGCCTAAGGAGTTGAAGAAACGGTGATTTTCACTTTTTCCACAAGCCCTTATAAAACCTTTATCGTTGCTAACAATTACAACTTTTTCCGTTTCGCCAAATCGCTTTCTGATCTGTTGAGCAATAAATGCGTCTGGAAACTCACTTTTTTTCTTTTCACCGTTTTCAAAAGGTGGCTTAGTCTCAAAATAATCACCGAGTATCAAACCTACATCTATTAAATCTACACCAAGAATCTCGGCATTGATCGTTCGGAGAAAATCATCGAACATTTCCTCACCTTTGGATATGAGTTCATCTTTGTTTTTTACGATTCTCAATATCTCGCCCAGACCAATAGTGGTTATGAGATGTTCAGTAGATCCCTCCAAAGCGGCAGCTCTTGCCTTTCGCATAATCCCACATATTTTTTTGACCTGATCTGCAATATGTCTTTTTGATTCTCGTACAACAATATCACTTAAAACAACCTTAATTTTCCCGCTTTTAACATAGTTTTCGAGTATTTTGAGGGTGCTTGTATCGCACAAGTCAAATCTTGCTGCGTCAAATATGTTTGTATCAATCGTTACTGCCAAGGGATATTTGAACATATACCATCATTCCTTTCAATCTCATTTGTCACGCTTTCAAACTCGGTTTTCATAACAGGCAAGGAAACATACGCCCCTTGCGTTTTCGGTGCTATAAAGCCGCTCTCAGCAAGGCATACAGGCAATCTAAGCTGTGACTATGCGCTTGCTTTCAGTTATCCCGTGCGCGTAGGTGCAGCGCACCGACCACAAGGAAAACCAGACCGAAAATCACCCAGCCCCAGATGGGATCATGCTCCGAAATGAAGTAGGCCAGCAGCCCGAACACCGCTGCATAGATCAGCGTGAGCAGCCCGCCAACGAGCCAGAAGCCAATGCTGGTATTTTGCAGCCACAATAGCAGCAGAAATGTTGCAATGCCGATCACGAGGCACAGCGCCGGATGAATTGCGGCAAACTGATTGCAGTACACTCCGGCGGCAATGCCGAGAGCAATGCTATCAAAGAGAATGATATGCCCGAAGAATAGTCCGATCACCGAGCAGACAAGCCCGATGAAAAGCCCAATCGCCATAATCGCGCCCTGCGCTGCCAGCCAGCCCATACGGAAGCCTTTCGTTTACGCCATGATTGCGTCCATAATCGTTTGAATGGTATTACAGGTATCATCAAAGGAAATGTCCTTTGCGTACTCATATAGTTCTGCATGACAAGCTGCGCCGAAATATGCTTCTCTGCCGCTTTGTTCTTGATAAAGGCTTTTAGTTGCATCGGATTTTTAGTCATCATAGCAAAACCTCCATGTATCGCAGCACCTTAGGCTTCACGCGAAGCTGGTCTGCGTACTGCATCAGTTTGTGAATGTTCTTATCCTTGGACGCTGCATAGCGTTTCATAGCTTCTCCGACGATCTGAACATCGCTGCCGCTGCCGCGCAGGATGTCACACAGCGTCCGTTCCAAATCGTAAACACGAATTGGATTGCCGGAGGGGGATTCAATTTGAGTTTGTCCGAACTCATAGTTCTCCGGCACAACGCGCTTGATGATTAAGTTCTCCTGCTTTAAGGACGGGGCATTGTAGCCCTTGGGAAAGGTCATCGTATATTTCGCCGGGGTACGGTCTGAATAGCCCAGCAGATACAGGGCGGTATCGTGCGAGTAAATCCCGCGCCCATACTTGCGCTGCAAGAGGTAAAAATCGTCCTCCCATGCGCTGCTCCGCACATACAGGCCGCGCCCGAAGCGGTACATTTCACCGCTCTTGACAAACTCCTGTAAGACGCTGCGGTGCAGTCCGGCTTCCGTCACCTGCGCTGCGGTGATCGTGCCATCCTCCGACGCTTCCAGCAGTTCTTCAATTTTCTCCTTGGCGTTCATGCTTCTCACCTCGCTTTGACAATAGCACATTATATTATATGGAAATAATGTGCGATTGTCAACCACAGAACGACGAATACACATCAAATTGTTTGAAAATAATGTGTGCATGTCAGAGAAACTACAAGGCTTTGTCCTGCTCCTGCCCACGATTGGGGGAAAGGATGCTGTCGATGTTCTGCTTGACGGCATCGTATTCCCGCATACGCATTCTCAGGCTTCCGTACTCAGCGTACAGCCGATTCTTTTCTTCGGACAGTCTGGAATATTCCTCGCGCAGCTTGCCAAGGTCGGGGAGCTTGTCACCGACGCCCGCCGCTTTCAGCGCCCGCGCCGACGCTTCAAAGAGAATGATTTCGCGCTCACGTCCGCGCAGATACTTTTCCTTGTCATGGGATTTTTTTATTCGCTATACAGCGGCTTTAGCCCCTTGTAGGTGGTGGTATGCTTTATCAGCAGCGCCAGATCCTGATACGATTTGTTGAGAACAGCCTCGTCTTTCCCGTGTTTCTGCACACCGGTTTTCAGGTTGTCGCACTGGATGATCCGGGTGACGCCGCCGAAGTATTTGTAAGCATTCACATGGGCAGCGGTCCATAACTCCTGGTTCATGGAGAAAAAGGCTTCTACATAGCTGTAGCCGCTGTATGGCAGGGTTGCCACGAACACATAGGCCGGGATAATTTCACCGGTGTCTGTGTCAATAACAGCGGCAGTATCGCCGGCCCAGTCCACCTGCATAACCTCACCGGGCTTGTGGTTCAGGTGCATGGTAGCGTTGACCTTTGCCAGATATTCGGCATAATACTTGTTGAACTGGGTGGACTGGTATGGAATCTCACCCGCCGCCCGGCACTGGTCGCAGTATTCCAGCCACAGTAGGTTCAGAGTAACACCGCTGCGCTGGAGCTCCTTGTGGACATATTCTTTCGTCGGCGAGGTGGACTTGCCCGAATAATGCCCGACATGTCTGGTACAGCTTATGGGTTCCGGATGTAAATGGAACATTTTATCACTTCTATTGCTATTATAACTCACACGAGCTAATGGTTTTTCATCGAAGCACTCCTGCCAGCACAAAACGGGCATCATCAAACTCATAGCTACAGGTAGAGAGCGTCAGAATACGATCAGAGGCAATCGGCGCAATCTCGCTGGTGAAGCAGGAACGGTCAGCTGCATTCTGAAGCCAGACTTCAAATTCCGCTTCCGTAAAACCAATTTCCCACGCATCGTCCTGCGGTGCGGCAACATACCCCGCGAAGAACACTACTTTATAGTTTTTGTCCGGTGTTATCAGCAGCGCGACCGGATGCTCGTCAAAGAATTCCTGCTTTTTATATCTATCAATGCCTGTAAACATTGTGCCGTTCTTCATATGATGTCCGTAAATAATGGAGTGCCGGTCGGCAAAGCTTGCGTCGTTTCGGAAATCCAGGAATATACAGCCGGACCCATTCCACTCGCCGCTGAACAGGTGCTTCAAATAATAGCTGTTATCTCCTCCCTGTACAATCGGATAGTTGATCTTCGTTCCTTCAATGTAGATCCAAGCAACGATGTCAGGGTTGATCTCACGCAGTGCAGCAAAATCCACCTCAGGCCAAATCGTGTCGTCCTCATCAGGAAGTGTTTCTGCCCCGGCTGGCTTGTTGATAACAGGTGGCTGTGGTTCAGCAGCTTTCTGTGGAAGCAAAATCATGTGACTGATATCCTCGTAAGCAGCTTCACCGGTGTGATACTCGGATCTAATCACCCATATCTTCCATGCAGAAAACGACATAACTGCGAGAAAAACGGCTGTGAGGCCGCCTAATAACAATTTATTTTTCAGTTTCATGTTTTTCCTCCTGCTGCTTCACTAATCGGTAAAATGTGCTCCTCTTTAGGCCTAGCTGGCGCATTGCAGCAACTGCCGTAATCGTACCGGCCTTCCAGTCTGAATAGAATTGATTCCAGTTTGGCGGAAAGTCTATCATTGGGCGCCCCAAATGCTTCCCCGCCTCTTTTGCAATGGCGATCCCTTCAGACTGTCGCCGCTTTGTTGTGATACGCTCCTGTTCAGCAATACTCGCAAGTACTTCAATCAGGATGTTGTTTATCATCTCAAAAATCCAGTCCTGCTCATCAGGAAGCTCCACCATGGTAGTCGGGATGTCAAGGATTTTGATCCGAATGTGGTGCTCCCGGAAGTATTCCAGCTCTTTCTTGATGTCAATCTTTCTCCGACTGAGTCGATCCAGCGATTTAACAATCAGGGTATCTCCGTCGCGGAGAAAGTGATTCTTCAGCGATCGGTACCCCTCACGCTCCAAATCCTTGCCGCTTACCTTGTCCGTAATGATATCCCGCTCCTCTACACCGGCATCCATGAGGGCTTTGAGTTGCCGATCCAGATGTTGTTCTCTCGTGGATACACGGGCATAGCCGTATGTCTTTTTCACCTTGTTTTCATCTCCTTTTCCGTTTCAAAAGCTCATGCCTTTTTCGGACATATCCCAAAATGACAAAATAACTTTTTCGGACACAAAATCATATCCCGATTGTCTGCCTGTTGGTAACGCCGAAAAGGTCTACCTTTTCAGATATCCTATTACACGGAGGAGAGAGATGAATTACAGCAAACAGTTGTTGCAGTTTCAACTAGGGGCAGATAGGAGACTCGGAAAAGAGAATTCTGAAGTATGGCAAACAGCTCACTTCCTTTGAACTGCAACGATCCTCCTGTTTTCTCAAAAAGTCTCCCTCAAATCAATGCACAATATCACTGGACGGAGAAAATGGCTTTCTCTTTTGTCATTGCGATAGACTTTTTTGATTTTGGGGATAAAAAAGACCGCTGACTGTACGCACACGGCGCGGGTCAACGGTCAGTTTTTCGGTGTTCGGATTTTGTGTTCAGCTTGACAAACTGGAAATTGCCTATTGATTAAGCATTTTAATTTTAGCATAACTTTTTGAATTTTCCTACCTCACGCAAGACCTTGGCCGCTCGTGTTTTGAGGGGTTTGTTAGCCAGATAAACTGGAATTCTACTTATCCTTTCTTAGAGTATACAGTCTAACGATGTGTGGAATTGCAGACGGAAGAATAAGCAATAACCCAGCGGGTAATCCATAACTGATACTATAACCGCTCCTACAAGTAAAATTGCCAATCCAACAACCGATAACAGAAAATCTTTTTTCTTATCCATATAAAATTCCTAATTAAATTTGTTTGTTTCATATTATTCGCGTTCAAGCTTGCCGGTGGCGAACAACGTTTTATGCTGTTTGCGAACGGCAAGTCCACAAGGGATAGGCACGCAAGCATCGCAAGGGAGTGTAGCTCCTTTGGCGGAACGAGATAGCGAAACATTCTCGATCATGTTTGCTGTTCATCTGGGGCTTTTTCCCTCTGCTTTTGATATTCTTCCAGATACCGATCCAGATAGACCTTGTTGACGGTGGCCACGATCGTGTTGCGGAGAAGATCCTTTGCGTCGGATTGTGTCTTGCCGAGGCCCTCTCTTGCGGGAGCTATGCCGAACGCCGCGCCGAGCATATTCTCAAACTCATCACAAAAATAGTCATATGCGGCCGGAAGGGTATAGTTGTCCCCCTGTATGCTGAACATCATTCGAATCCCTTCCATCGGGACAACGGGCTTGACTACCGCGATGAACAGGAGCCGTGAAAGGTGCTCCGCTGTGTATGACTTTTTTATGGGGGAGGAGATCAGCCCCTGCTTCACGTAATTGCTCACCATTGAACTTGTCAGCTCCGGCTCCCCCAACGGCGCAAGGTGTGTGTTGACATAGCGTACCACCTGCTCCAGATAAAGCCCGACATTCGGAATCTGTGCATACCGCGGTAAGCGAAAGCCCTCAATAGCCTCTATCATATTATTCACTCCCTTTTCCATGCGGCCATTATACACGGGTATCTTCAATCTTTCAACGGTTTTTAAAATCTTTTTGTCGGTTTTCTGAAAACCGTTGACGGAATGATAAAAACCTGATAGAATTTCGGTGTCGGCCTTCAAAGTCGGTTGAAATGTTTCTTGTTATTCGGAGGACACACCATGAATCAGTTTCGTATCGTTGCAGACTCCAGCTGCGACCTTCTCACACTGGATGGAGCGGACTTCGTCAGTGTCCCGCTCTCAATACGCACTGACGCCGAGGAGTTTTACGATGACGCCAATCTTGATGTTGACGCGATGGTCAGTACGCTCCGCGACACCAAAGGGCGTTCCTACAGTGCGTGTCCAAACATTGCAGACTGGGAAAGCGCATTCGGTGAGAGCGGCAATGTGATTGCCTTTACCATTACCAGCGCTCTTTCAGGCAGTTATAATGCTGCCTGCGTGGCAAAGAAGAATTGTGAGGAACGTAACCCGGCCCGGCGCATCTATGTTGTGGACTCTCTCTCCGCCGGGCCCGAAATCGCCCTTCTCATTGAAAAGGCTTTGTATGAGCTGCGCTGCCATGCGGACTTTGATAAAGCATGCGAAGCATTGAATACATATCAGGCCCACACGCACCTGCTTTTTGCACTGGAATCCATGCACAACCTTGCACAGAACGGCCGTGTCAGCAAGCTCGCCGCAACGATGGCAAGCGTCCTCGGGATCCGCGCCATCGGGCAGGCCAGCGCCGAGGGTACGCTTGAGATGCTTGGAAAATGCCGTGGAGTTCGGAAGGCGCGGCAGTTCATGCTGGGCGAAATGGAGAATCTTGGCTACAGGGGCGGGAAGGTCCGGATCGGGCATTGTCAGAATGCGGCGCTTGCGCTGGAGCTTTGCGCTGAGATCCGGCAGCGATTTCCGGCGGCAGACGTGAGAAGCTATCCACTGCGGGGACTGTGCAGCTATTACGCCGAGCGCTGCGGGATTATGCTGGGCTTTGAGTCATGAGAGCAGGCACAACCAACGAAAAGGAAAGAGGCGCCGGACTCTTTCATCTGATCGTGCGCATTCTGACCCTGCCGCCCATCGTCATCGGCATAACAGTGCTTCTGATGTATGTCCCGGCAAAGCTTTTGACACTGCGGGAGCTGCTCCTGTGCGAGTTGTTTTTGCTGCTCATCCCCATGGCTGCATATCCTATACGGGAGATATTTCACATTGGAAAGGATCGGAGAAAGGGACAGCGCAGCACGGCGCTGGTATGCAGTGCCATCGGATACCTGTGCGGGTTTCTCTGGTCAATACTGACCCCGTGCTCCTGGCTCGTCCACATTCTATTCCTCTCCTATGTCATTTCCATCGCGGCACTGCTGATTCTCAACGCCGTTTTCAAGCTGCACGCAAGCGGCCATGCCTGCAGCACGACGGCGCCTGTGTTTCTGCTGACGTGGAAGTTGCATCCGCTTTTTATTATTCCGTCCGTGCTGCTGATCGCAGCGGTCTATCGATCCTCTTTGAAGCTATCACGCCACACCTTGCCGCAGCTCCTGATTGGCTCGGCAGTCAGTCTGCTCGCCTGTGGTATTTCACTGCTGATCTACGGACTCGGCTGACAGCCACGCAACCCGATAACTAAAAAATGCGCCATACCACTATTGCGCAATGTGGTATGGCGCATTTTCTGCGCAATCACTCCCGATCCTGTTTCTTTGGCTCACTCAGGGCTGGAGACGCTGTGTTCTTTTCCGCCGCCTTGATCCGCCTGTACATATCCTGCATCTTCCGGTCAATCTCGGCAATCTTACCTGAGCATTCGAGCATCTCCTCATTGATGCCCTCCGGCAGCTTTGTTTTGTCTACCTTATATCGGATGTCATGCTCCAAACTGGCCCAAAAGTCCATGGCGATCGTGCGGATCTGTATCTCTGCGGTCACATGCTCCGTCCGATCTGACAGATACACCGGCATACGGATATCCAAATGCAGCGACCGGTACCCATTGTAGTTTGGCGTGCGTATATAGTCCTGCCGTTTGATGATCTCAATATCCGTCTGGCGCTCCACCATTTCCGCCACCCGGTACACATCGTCAATATAGCTGCATACCACTCTGACGCCGGCAATGTCGTTGATGCTCTCCCTCGCCGCCTCGATCGTCGGCGGAAGACCCTTCTTTCGTAGCTTTGCCACCATGCTTTCTATGGCCTTTACGCGGCCCTCGATGTGATGGATGGGATTTCTGGCATAGAGCACTTTGAACTCATTGTTTAGTATTTCAAATTTGAGGGATAATTGCTTTACCGCTGCATCATATAGATTTTGCATCAGCCGGATCTCATACGGGTCGTTTCGAAGCATTTTACCGTTTTCCCCATTTATCATTTCTTTGTCAACCATCCTTTTTCGCATTCTCTCTGGCATTTCGAACAGAGGCCTTCCACAATGATCCGATGCCGGTTGATTTGACGGCCGGTCATCCCTGCAACGGTTGTATCGATCTTTGTCCGGTAATCTAAAGGAGTATCTACTGCCGTACCGCATTGCATACAGTTCAGATGATTGTGCATGTCTGTTCGGCTGTCATACCGATCCGTACCTGGAACGCGCACATGACAGATTTGCCCGTCAGCAGTTAAGCGCCCCAGGTTACGGCAGACCGTTCCGCAGCTGATTTTATCATCCACTTTGCAGACATCCTCATATATCCTTTTATTGGCGGTCTTTTAGGAAGAGAGCCGCCATCTGCTCATAGCCCTCCTTTCCTGGCCTTGGCTGCGAAGCAGGTGTACTTGTTCCGGGTCTAAGGCTCTCAGGCAAGGGGCTTTCAAGGGTTCTTTTCCGTCTGTGTGCCTGCGTATTTGTTGGTGTTTCCAATATTGACACACCCCTTTCTCGCCCGGAAATCAAGCATATTTGTTACACTATCATCAGGAAGTGTTCCTAATAATAGTGTAAATGAAACGAATTTGCATGTCAACCGATCGTTGTATGAGAACTTGCTTGCGGAGATCATCCTATTAGAGGAACGCTATGCGGAAAAGCACTCTGCCGGCATTCCATCGCTGCCAACAGAGTGCTATCATGACTTCTATATTATACGATTTAGATTCGAAGAAACAAATACGCTACATTGCTGATCTTTTGTTTCATCTATGCAACATCTCCCCTTCCAAACTTTACACCGATCTTTGCAATTCTGTCGCAGCAGCTCTCGATCAGCTCCCTGTCGTGGGTGATCACGAGAATGGTTCTGCCGTTCCGCGCTTCGCTTTTCAGCCTTTCTGCGATCAGGCGCATATTCTGTCCGTCAAGTCCGCTGGTGGGCTCATCAAGAATCAGTATCCTGCGGCCGGAAAAGATGGCGCAGGCAATGGCAAGCCGCTGCTTCTGCCCGCCGGACAGGGTGGACGGGTGCGCATCCCTGTACTCATAAAGGCCAAGCTCGTTGAGCAGATTCCTTGCATGGCTTTTGCTTTCTTCCGTCAATCTGGTATTCAGCAGCAGCTCCTCCGCCACGCTTGCCGTAAAGAACTGCGTTGACGTGTCGTTGCCGCAGTAGTAAATCTCCCTGCGCCGGACTGCCGCTCTTGCCTTTTTCCCGTCTATCAGGATATGTCCCCTTGTCTGCCTTGCCAGCCCGCAGAGGATCTGCGCAAGGGTGGTTTTCCCCGCGCCGTTTTGCCCTGTTATGGCGGTCACGCCGCCCTCTGGAACGGACAGCGAAATATCCTCAAAAATAACTTCCTTGCGTATTCTTTTCGAGAGCCCTGCTGTCTTCAAGACGGCAGGGCTTTCGTCCAATACGGAGGGAGCGGGAAGGCACTTTCCCTCGTGCGGAGAGCGCAGACCCATGCCCAAGATGTCTGCTTCCGGCAGAAGGAGCAAATCCTCCGGTGTATACTCGGCCGCTATTCTGCCGTCTCGAAGATATAAAAACCGGTCCGCGATCCCCATCAGCCAGTCGATCCGGTGCTCCGCGAGGAGCAGGGTAAAGCCTTGTTCCTTGAGTTGCCGAAGGGTCTGCGCAAGCTGCTTCGTCCCTGCGGCATCCAGGTTAGCCGTCGGCTCATCACACACAAAGACCTTTGGCTTCATGGCATATACGGACGCAATGGCCGCCCGTTGCTTTTCTCCGCTTGAGAGGACGTCAACTGCCCTGTCTTTCAAATGAGACAGATGCAATGCCTCTATGGCGGCGTCCGTCCTCTCCCGTATCTCCCGGGCGGACAGGCCGTAATTCTCGCAGGGAAAGGCCACCTCTCCGGCAAGCTCGGAGGAAAAGAACTGGCTTTTGGGGTCCTGAAAAACGCTTCCCACCAAACGCCCGATCTCCCATGTGGAAAGCCTTGATATGTCCTTGCCGTCTATTCTCACGCTTCCGCTGAAAACTCCGGGATAGTAGGACGGCGCAAGCCCGTTGACAAGCCTTGTCACGGTGGTCTTGCCGCAGCCGGAAAGCCCCGTCAGCACGACGCATTCGCCGCTTTTTACCGAAAGGGAAATGTCCTGCACGCCTCTGTCTGAGTTTTCGTATTGAAAGGAAGCGTGTATAAGCTCGATCATGCCATGCTCCTTTCCAAAACCAAATAGGAAGCCGTGACTATCGCACATACGGCTGCCGCGATGTGATCCCGCGCCCCGATCCTTTTCTCATAATAGCTGCCGCGCACGCCCGGACGCTCCGCGCCCCTTGCAACGGCGGAAACGGAAAGCTGATCGGCAAGCTGCAATACCCGAAGAAGAAACGGAACCAGCACATACTCCATGCTCTGCACGGGATGTGCGAGCAGCTGCCCCGCCGCGGTCAGCCCTCGGTTTTTCATGGACCTGCCTACGCCTTTCAGCTCCGCCCGCATGGTGGGGAAGAAGCGAAAGACCACAAGAAGCCCGAGAATAAACGGGGTGGGCATACGGAGGCGGGATAAGAACGCAGAGAGCATCCCCGGCGGCGTGGTGATCAGATCCCATGACACCAGAAAGATCGGTGACAGATTCCAGAACATCAGAACATAGAATTCCGAAAAGATCGGCATGCGCAGCCCGTGGAAGCGGATACCGTACAGCAGCAGCGCCAGCAGCAGATAAAAGCAGCCATAGGACGCGGCAAGGCGGAAGTTCCGCTGCATAACGAGATAAAGAAGCGCGCCGCCGGTCAGGATGCAGGTAAGCAGCACATTCCCGCCGATCATCACTCCGGCAAAGACGCACAGCAGCGCCCACAGCTTGACCGGCACCGCAAAGGATGCGTCCGCTCTCATAGAACGCCGGCCTTCTGAAAATGCCTGCGGATCAGCCGACTGCCCACCATGCAGCCTAAAAAGCCCATCAGTGTCGTGAACAGCAGGATAAAGGCCAGCCAGCCGGGAGAGGTGTAGTAACGCACATAGGAATCGATGTAGCTCTGCTCCATGCCGCTTGCAATCGCAAAATCGTAGTAGGTGTCCCAGAAGAACCAGATGGGCAGCAGATTGACCCCGTTGTACAGCAGGCTCGCCGCCGTCCAGGCGGCAGTCAGCCGTTTCGGCTTTTGGCAGGAGCCTTCCTTCCAGAGAATCGCCTCGCAGAGGATTCCCACGAGAACATAATAAGGCAGCAAGAACCAGTTTCCCATCAGCAGGAAAATCACGCCAAGCAGCGTCATATAGATCAGCGTCACAAAACGCTTGCCGATACGGCTGACCATGAGCATATAGACCGGCGCGCAGAGGAACATGGTGATCCCCACCGACAGCACCATGCTGACAAAGTCGTTGGCCATGCAGACCATATTGATAACGAGCTGGATGACGATCAGTACTGCGGAGAGCAATACCGTTGTAATAACATCCTTAACCGTCCACTTTTTCTTTTTGTCCATAAATCCATTCCTCCGTTTTCTGTTAATTTATACTACTGTTAAGAATCCGAGCATCCACGCAGATATAATTTGCAATGCAAATAAAACAATCGTAAGGACCGGTGCTCTGGTTTTTCTCTTTACGGCATGGCTGATTCCCGTGAAAAACCCGCAGATGGCCGCTGCAATTCTTACACCTGCTACATAGTACTTCTTTGAAGGGGATTTCCTCACTCGCGCTGTAATAGCGCAAATCCAGCAATTTTTCCTCAAATTCTGCCGTATGGTTCATCAGGTGGAGTAAAGTAACCGGCTCAGCGAATCGCAGATTTTTCAAAAAGCTGTCCGGCAGATAGGTGCGGATATCCGTTTCCAGATCGACTTTCCTATCCTCAACAAGCTGCATCACGCTGACCCACACAAAGGTCTTTGATATGGAACCCCATTCAAAAACCGTGGTCTCCGGGTCGATGGCCGTATTGTTCTCTAAATCAGCAAAGCCATACCCCTTCGCAAATACCGAATTGTCATGCTCCGAAATTACGACACACGCGCCCGGAACCGTTTTGCCAATGTATTTTTCGGAAACAGCGTTTGCGCTTGCCTCATATGCGTCCGGTGCACCGGATGCATATGAGGCAGGAGCGAGGAACGCAATCATAATCAGCGCCGCAAGAAAGCATTGGAGGGTCTTGTATCTCATCAGTCTTTCCATAGGGTCATTACTCTATCGTCAGTCTGAAATCACAGCAGTCTCCGCCCTGTCCGAGCGTCTTTGTCCGTCCCCATTTGAGCTTTGGATGCATATGCCCGTAGGCCTCGTCATCCGCGCGGCAAAAGCCGGCCACAATCTCCGGGCAGCCGTATTTCACACAGGTGTCCTGATAGGGGCAGGCCAGCATGTCGAAGCACATTTCCTCTTGCTCTGTTCGTATCCAATTAGCCCGAAAACCGCAGTCCTCTCCAAAGGAGCTTTTTGTCATTTTGGCAAAGAACCTCGGCACCAGCTTATACAGACCCGGTATCTTCATTGCCCCTCGGATTTTTGAACCAACGCCCGCTGCCCGCTTTTCATAATATCTATTCAGAAAAGCCGCTGCTTCCTCACGGGAGATTCCATTTCCCGTCATGGCGTCAAAGGCGGCGATGGCAGGATAGATGCGTTTCCTCGTATGCATATACATCTTTTTCGGCTCGTCGGCGTTTTCATTTACGATTTCCGCATAACGTCTCCATGCATCTTCTATGATCGCGTCTGTCTTTTCCACGCCATACTGTTTTTCCATTGCAGATACCGCTCCGGTCAAGTATCTTTTGTCTAACCTTCTATCCATGTGCTTTCCCGCCTTTCAGCGTCCAGCCGATTGCCTGGCTGCGCATTCCCACAAAGCGCCTGTACAGGCCGTCTTCGCGCATCAGCTCCTCATGGTTTCCGCGTTGAACGATCCTGCCGTTCTCCAGCACGATGATTTGATCTGCCGTGCGCACGGTGGACAGACGGTGGGCAATCATCAGGATCGTTTTGCCTTTTGTCAGCTCCCGGATGGCCTTTTGCAGCTCCTGCTCGTTTTCGGGATCCACGCTGGCTGTAGCTTCATCCAAAATGACGATGGGTGCGTCCTTCAGAATTGCCCTTGCAATGGAGATTCGCTGCTTTTCCCCGCCGGAGAGGCTGGAGCCGCCTTCGCCGATCTTTGTCTGATAACCGTCGGGCAGCGTCATGATAAAGTCATGGCAGCAGGCTTTCTTTGCGACTGCTATGATTTCATCCGCGCTTGCGTCCGGTCTGCCAAACCGGATATTGTTCTCGACGGTGTCCTCAAAGAGATACACATTCTGAAATACGATGGCGAAATTCTTTAGAAGGCTGCCGCTGGTATATTCCCGCACATCCCGGCCGCCGAGCGTGATCTGTCCTTCCTTCACATCCCAGAAACGGGCAATCAGACCGACCAGCGTGGTTTTTCCGGCGCCGGAGGGACCAACAATGGCGCAGGAGCTTCCCTGGGGTACGCTTAAGCTGATTTGATGTAATACCTCCTTTTCCCCGTATCCAAAGGACATATTCTTCACTTCGATATTGAAATTTTCCGGCACAAGATCAGCCCCGTTTTCGTCCAGGGATGGAATGTCCATGATGTTATCCAGCCGGTCCAAGGAAGCCTCCACCGCGCGGGCAATGGAGGACATACTACCCGCCACCTCCACGGCGGCATAGATCATGAAGCTGGACACGAGAAGCAGCAGGCACTTCTCCGGCGTGATGCTTCCTCCTGCCAAAAGATAGGGCGCAAAAACCAGAATAGCCGCCCGTGCGAGCTTGAACACCGTCTGATAGAGCGCCGTCATTTTGGAAAACGCCTTTTCAAGCACGATATTTGCCTCTTTGCTTTCCTCAATTGCGGCGTCAACTGCTTTTCCGGTGCGTTCCGCCAGCCCAAACGCCTTGACTACGCCCATGCCCTGCACATATTCCAAAACGGCAGTGACCAGACCGGCTTGGGCAGCCTGACGGCGGGGCGCGTATTTCCTGCCGACCTTGCCGATAAACGAATAAACAATGAGCGCCACAGCAAGTCCGGCCAAAGAGATCAGCCCGGTCCGCCACTCATAGATCATAAGCCAAACGCCAATCACAATGGCGTGGATAAACCCGCCCGCCACATTTTCCATAATGGTAACGGACATCTGCTCCAGATCGCCAAGGGTGGTCGTCACCGCCGCAGTGATATCCCCGAGCCTGTTTTCATTGAAATAACCCATAGGCGCCTTTTTCAGGCGTTCGCCGATCTCCATGCGCTTTTCCGACCCGAACGCGAAGCTGCCAAGAGTTCTGGCATTGGCAGAAAGATTGACAAATACAATTCGCCCTACAATGGAAACAATCATGATGCCAAGCGAAATCCAGATTGTGCTTTCAGGCATAACATCGCCGGAAAGCTGCTTCAGGATTCCCGTGAGCACCGTTAGAATGGCCATGATTGGGATCATCTCAAAGAATGAGCTGACAAGGTATGCAAGGAAAGAGCGGATAAGACGCTTCTTCTGTAAGCCCGAGAACAACAAAAGTCTTTGAAATAACCTTATCATCACACCACCTCCTCTGCGGTATCTTTGCCCTGCATATGGGCTTTCCACAATTCCTTGTATAGATTGCTTGTTTCAAGAAGCTCTTCATGAGTTCCTTCCGCAGCGACATTTCCTTTATCCACGACAAGGATCTTATCTGCTTTGGTAATGGTAGACAGCCGATGCGCAATGACGATCAAAGTTTTTCCTGCTACAAGCCCTGCGATGGATGCTTGAATAACGGCCTCATTTTCAGGATCGGTAAATGCCGTGGCTTCATCCAGCACCACGATTGGGCTGTTCTTTAGGATTGCCCTTGCAATGGCGATACGCTGCCTTTCTCCGCCGGAGAGGTGGCTTCCCGCATCGCCCGCCAGCGTATCATAGCCCTCCGGCAGAGCGGCGATGAAATCGTGACAGCTCGCTTTTTTTGCCGCTGCTTCGATTTCTGCGTCTGTGGCCTCCGGTTTTCCGATACGAATGTTTTCCCGGATAGACAGGTGGAACAGAAAGTTATCCTGTGATACATATGAGACAAGCTCCATTATCTGAGGAAGAGGGATGTTCCGTACGTCCACGCCGCCAATACGGACGCCGCCGCTCTCCGCCTCCCAAAAGGAGGCGATGAGCCGCGCAATGGTAGATTTACCGGAGCCGGAGGGACCCACAATGGCCGTCATACCGTTTTTTGCGCAGTCAAAGGAAATTCCATGCAAAACCTCCGTCTCTTTGTATCGGAAGGTAACATGATCGAAGGATACGTCGGTGTCCGCAAGGACAGCTCTCTCGGTCGGCCGCACAAGCTCCGGCTCATCCAGAAGATTCCCTACCTCTTTTACGGTGGAATCCACCATGGCCAGGCTGTCGGTGTACTGCAATGCCTGAATCAGTGGTTTTACGAGTCCAAGGGCGAGAATGATGCAGGTAATCAGCGTACCCGCTTCGACCCTTCCGTTTATAAAGAGCCAGCTCCCCAAGGGCAGCACGCCCACAAGCGTTGCCGTCAGGATGGAAAGCCCCATCACATAGTAGCCGTTGGTCTGCTTGAACCAGGTCACTTTGGCTGTCTCGTTTTCCGCCACGGTGTCGGCGTATTTTTTATATGAGCGTTCACCCTGATTGAACGTCTTCACCACTTCGATGCCGCCGATGTATTCCACCGTTGCGGCATCCATGTTTTTCCCTGCGGCAAGTACTCTGGCATATCTCTTCTCGTAATCCTTCATCATTCCCATATAGCAGAAGGCACCCACCGGAATCGTCACAAGAGAGATCAGCGCGAGTCTCCAATCAAGGCTAAAGAGGTAAACGAGCATTAGAACTGGGATCAGGATGTTGGCAGTGAGCTCCGGTACCATATGCGCCAGCGGAAGCTCCAGCTTTTCCACGGTGTCCACGATGATCGTTTTGAATTTCCCGGACGGCGTATCAAGGATCGTTCCCATGGGGACACGGGAGAGCTTCTCTGTTATCGCCATACGGATATTCCGCAGAATGATAAAGGCAGACTCATGGCTTTTCATTGTAGAAAAAGTTCCAAACCACACCTGCCCGAGATAGCCCGCAAAAGCAAACAATGCCAGAAACGCCAACTTGCTGAAAGCATAGTCTTCGTGGCAGATCATAATGATCCCGCGGGACACCGCGAGGTAGGGGATCATGCCGCAAAGCGCCCCCAAAACCGCAAGTATGACGGAGCCGATCAGTTTCCCTTTGCACGGCTTCGCAAAATCCATCAGAATCGTCATCGCCGAGTTTTCTTTTCCCGCCATCATTCCTCACCTCGCAAAAGTCTTACAATCTTTTCTTTCTGCCCACCGGAAAGGTCCTCCACGATTTCTCCGTCCCGAATGAACAGTATTCTTGTGCAGATCCGCATCATAAACTCAATATCATGTGTGATGATCAAAAGCACCTTGCCTTGTGTCGCAAGGCTTCGTGTCAAGATGCCAACCTCTTCCATGCTTTTCAGATCCAGTCCGCTGGTAGGTTCATCGAACACCAGCAGCTCCTTGCCGCAGATATCGCTCACCACAACCGCAAGGCGCTGCATCTGCCCGCCGGAAAGAGACAAGGGATGCCGTTCCTTATACGCCAGCAGATCCACCTTTTCTAATGCGCAGTCAATCTCGTCTTTGTTCGGAGCTTTTATGCCAAGCGCGCATTCTGCCGCCACGCTGTCGGTAAAGAGCTGGTGCCCCACATCTTGCATGACCATGTATGCCTTTTTCCATCTCAACCGCTGGCTCATCGGTTTTCCAGCCCAAAAAACAGTGCCGGAGCCGTTCTTTTGCAAACCGCAGAGCATTCTGGCGAGGGTCGATTTTCCGCCGCCGTTGACGCCCGCAATGGCGATGATTTCTCCGCGGCTTGCCTGAAAAGAGAGATCATTCAATACATTCCGGCCGCCGAGACGGACGCTGATTTTCTGAACGGAAAGCAATCCATCGGCAGCGATTGTTTTCACACCGCCCGATTCGGATACCGACAGATCCCTGACACGCAGTCCCATTCTGCGAATATCTGCTTCAGGCAGCGCCTTGAACGCTGAAGCCTCCATGTCCGATACAATCCGGCCATCCTGCATATAAACGACGCGATCCACAATGTCCATCAGATACCAGATGCGGTGCTCTGCGATCAGAATGGTCTTTCCTGATATTTTCGCCCGTTGGATCAAATCAGCCAATTCTCCGATGGCCTTCATGTCGAGATTCGATGATGGCTCGTCAAACACAAGGACATCGGGAGCCGAAGCATACACGCTGGAAAACGCAATCTTCTGCTTCTCGCCGCCGGACAGTTCAAAGATATTTCGCCCCCGGAGCTTGCTAAGATGCAGCTCCTCCGTAAGTTCATCTAATCGAGAGCGCAGAGCCTCTCGCGGAATGCCCCGATTTTCAAGCCCGAACACGATCTCGCTGTCCGTATCCGTATTGAAAAACTGCGTTCGAGGATTCTGAAAAACCGTCCCTACCGCATCCGATAGCGCAGCAATCTCTGTCTCCCGGGTATCCATACCGTTTACGTTCACCTGCCCCGAAAGATTGCCGTGGAAGAAATGGGGAATCAGTCCGTTTGCGAGCCGTGTAACTGTTGTTTTTCCACATCCGGACGGTCCGCAAAGCAGCACGCATTCGCCGGACCGAACAACAAGGTTCAAATCAAGGACTCCGCCGTTCCCGCTTTCAGCGTATGTAAAAGAGACATTTTGAAACGATATCATAATCAAAACACCCCTTTCATGCCCGCGTATACCATGCCGGCAACGAGCGCCGCGTAAGCAATTACCACCAGCAAATCAGCAAACGAAAACGCGATTTCCTCTATACAGCTTCTTTCACCTGTGTGCTCAATGCCTCTTGTAATCGCTGCCTGCGTAATCTCGTCCGAAATTCTGGAAGCAGAAACAAGCAGGGGAACATAGACATGCTCCATCGTCTGTATAGGATGGCTAATCAGCCCAGCCGCGGACGCTGATATCCCTCGCAGCGCCATGGCATCCCGTATGGAGGCCCACTCTTCTCTCATGGTCGGGAAATAACGGAGCGTAACAGCAAGAGCGATCGTGAGTCCTTTCGACAATCGGAGCTTTGTGATCGCCGCAAGAAATTTACTTACGCTTGTCGTTGCAATCAGAAAGCTGCCCAGCATAAAACAGGGAAGAAGCTTGCGGATATACACTGCAAACATATAGACGATTCCGCCGAAAGTCACGGGCAGCCTCGGTACGATAAAAAGCTGGATCAGCAGAAGCGCGAGAAAAAATGCTGCGTATTTCAGCATCCTTTTCAGATTGCCGGAAACGCTCAGAAGTACAAGCGGAATCCCCGCAAGCACACACTCCACTGCGATGCTTTTATTCATAAAAACGGAAACGCTTGTGACCGCGAGAATCAGAAGCTTCGTCCGTGGGTCGAGTCTCATTTATACGACCCCTGCTTTTTCAAAGTGTTTTTTCATAAGCTTCTTTCCAATCAGTCCGCCGATGATCGCGCAGACGATCGTCCCGATAATCATTGCGGGGATCGCCCACCAGGTAGCCCCGATTGAATGAATCACTCCTTCAAAGGAGGCGAAGTCGCCTTTATTCTTCATAAAAGCATCAAACTGTGCGGGCATGACAACCATTGGAATATACGCCCCCATCGGCGCAAGCGCCATGACGCAGTAGGCAAGCAGGTTTTTCTTAAAGGATCTGAAATCAGCAGAAGCGCAGATAAAATCCGCGATCACGCCGAAAACCAGGAAGAATACGGACATCATCCAGAACATTCCCGTAATAAACAGCAAAATCGCCGCGATTACACCGAGAATGGAGAGAGCTCCCTTCTTCGGTATTTTTGCCACATAGAGCATGAAAACTGTCCCCGTAAAGAGCGCCACGATCATTGGCATAAACGGGAAAGTGACCGGCGTCATCTGCGCAACACCGCCAATCACAAACGCCACCACAGCATAGATGAGCGAAAAGATGCCCACTGATATAAAGTCCCTTGTTTCCAGCTTCTTCGAATCTGTTTTAAGCATAATAAACGACCTCCAATTTTATATTGTTCAGTTAGAGTACGCTAACTCGCGTGTAAAAAATTAAAGTTCTTGTGTGATTGTGCATTATTCCAGCCGGAGCAAGCCTTTCCAGCCAGAGTTGAAAAACCTTGCAAGCTCCTCAACATACCGCATAGCTTCTTCTTTGGGCATATCATGGGCAATCGTCTCACATACCGCCGTAAAATAGGCGCTGGTAATCATGTGGTGAAGCTGCTTTGTCATTTTCCCAGAGAGCTTTCCTCTTTTGCGGAGAAGTGCGTAGTATTCCTCTGAGCACTCTACCTCCAGTTCCACAAGCTCCTCCAAAAAATTTGCATAGCGCGTACCTTCCGCCCGGCAGAGGATCAGCTTGAAGGCATCAAAATGGGTGTACATATATTCCACAAAGATGCGCAAATACTCAGTGGACAGCTTCAGGCTGTCCTTCGTCTTTTCCTCGGAGACAAGATCGAAATGGGCGGCCTGTGCGGCTTTGAACTGCTCCAGCAGTCCCTTTGCTGCCTCGCCCACAAGATCTTCAAAAAGCGCGGCCTTATCCGGGTAATAGCCGTAGAAGGCGCCTTTCGTGAAGCCCGCCTCTGCGACGATTTTATTCAAAGATGCATCCTTGAAGCCTTTTTCCAGGAATTCTTTTTTCCCAACTTCGAGGATCTTCATTTGAGTCTCTGTACGTTCCATTGGCGCCTCCCGATATACTGGTAGTATATACCGCTGGTATATTATAACCGGGCAGATTGAGTTTGTCAATGAGGTTTGTGATTTTTCTGTTTGCCCAGTTCAATGCAGAGACTCTCTGTTCGCCTGTCTTGGATGCTTGCGCATATTCTTTTCAATACTCCAAGCATCGCCATACAGCGCAAGGCAGGAACACCGCAAGTGGTGTCCCTGCCTTTTCGGATAGGCTGTTTGGCAAATGCAAACCCCGCAAGCTGCCGCTAAAGTTCCCGTCAGCGGCGGGCATCATTTCTCACTCCACCAACGCCTTGCCCAAGGCGCGGCAGGCTTCAAGCGCCGCGTCGTCGGGCGTTTCCGTGCAGATCACGCTCTCGCAAACGAGGTTCACCCCTGCGCTGTCGCAGTCACTCTCCCAGGTGCGCATCCACTCGCCGTCGCCCCAGCCGTAGGAGCCGAACAGCGCCACGCGTTTGCTGCCAAGGCTGCGCTTGCAGGCATCGAACATGGGCTGGAACTCCATTTCCTCCAGCACCTCGGCGCCCATGGCGGGGCAGCCGAAGGCGATGGCGGCGTAGGCGTTCAGATCGCCGGGTGCGACCTCGGCGGGCGTGAGCAGCACAGCCTCTGCGCCTGCGGCGCTCATACCCTCGGCAACGGCCCGCGCCATCGCCTCCGTATTGCCGGTACCGCTCCAATAAACAACAGCGGTTTTCATGTTTGTAAGTTCCTTTCTTTTAATGATTTTATATGATCAAACTGCAACGGCAAGCTGCTCCAGCTTCAAGCCGCTTTGCCAAAGTGTGCAGTAGATCTCCGTGCATTTTCTGTATTTCTCGAATAGCGAGCGCGCTTTTTCCTCGTCGCCGCAGACCTTCCAGAGTCCGGCGCATTTAAAGCCGCCCGCGCGGTGGTTGATGAAGCCCTTCACGTCCTCCGGCGGATAGCTGAGAAACAGCCCTACCTCATGCGGGAAATCTCCGCTCTCGCCTCCTTTGAACGTTTGTTGGTTAGCATACTCTAACCATATAGCCCTTGAGAAGCCGCCCGAAGGCGGCTCTTCAAAGATCACCGACTGCCGCCGTGAACGAGCGTCATGGTTCTCTGCCAAGTAAGCCTCGGATGCAGACCGGCATTACTGATGTCATCGATGCTTTACTTTATTCCCAGCAGCAATGTTGAGCCGCGAAGCATCAGGCGTTTGGCCTCCTTCGGTGTCATGAAGCTGCCGTCGGTCGTGTCGATCAGCTCTACACGCTCATAGCCCATGTCCCTGAGCTTTTGGACAAATGCCTGCATATCGCCGTATCTGCGAGGCGACATCAGGTCATGGATGGCAAACGTTCCGCCCTTTTTCAGAACCCGCAGTGTTTCCAACAGAAGCGCCTGCTTGTCTTTCCCCGTGATATTGTGATAGACATAGTTGCTGGTCACCGCGTCGAAGCTCTCGTCGGGAAAATCCAGCTTCACGGCGTTCCCACGTTGGAACGAAGCATTTTTCGCACTCTCCGCAGCAGCGTTTTTTTCGCACAGCAGCAGACTGAAGGAGGCGTATTCCTTACCCCAGCGGTCAATGCCGACCATTTTTCCCTGCGGATTGCGCTTTGCGCAGGCAATGGTAAGCGCACCGCTGCCGCAGCCGATGTCCAGCCCCACGCCGCTATCCGGCAGCGTGATCTGCTCCGCCGTACCGTCAATGATCCGCTTTGAGAGCTTGCGTTCGCCGTCATAGGAAAAGCTTCGATAGGCATACACACACCACCCGCTGTACCTTGCACAGACGACAAAGGCGATGCCGAATACCACGCCCAGCACGATGCGCAGCTTTCCGCTCACACCGATGCCGAATATGCCGAAAGCGAGCAGCAGTGCAAGGGACAGCACCGTCTCCGCAATGAGCAAAAACAGCATTTCCTTCGGCTACTCCTGATAGGGGTACCTTGAAGCGTGTCCTCGGATTAGGCAGGCAGTGCAATTGTACCGTCTGCCTTTTCTGTTGTCTCTCCGCATAGAAGCATATCGTCTGTCTCGTTGAGGTTGAAGTCCCGAAAACAGATGTGGATCTTCTGCGGTGCGTGCTTGGAGTATTTGACCTCTTTCTCATACACGATGATTTTCGCCACAAAGGTGCGGAGCAGTTCCGGGGTCAGTTCCGTCATGTCGGTGAACTTTCTGGCCTTGGCGATGAAGTTCTTGGCGTTGGCCATGCTACTGCGTAGTTTCTCCAGGCGCTCCTCCGTGGCAGGGATGGCTTCGGCCAGCTGCGCTTTCTCCTTGGAGTATGCCTCAGACAGCAAACGGAACTGCTCATTGCTCACCCGTCCCAAGGCGCTGTCCTCATACATCCGCTTGAACACTACATCCAGTTCGCCATCCCGTTTCCGCATCGTGGACAATTCCCGTTCCAACCCCCGGATCTCCTTTGCCACCTCAGTAGATTGCTTTTGCTGAATATATGCGGCGAACCGCTCCGGGTCGCTCCTGGCAAACTCTGTAGCTCTGCGGATTGTTTCCAGCACGATTTCCTTCAGTGCCACTTCCCGGATATAGTGAGCGCTACACACTTCTGCCCCGTCCTTCTTGTAGGTGCGGCAGGTGAAATGATTCTGTTCCGGCTTCATGGTGTGCGCCCGGTGCAATACCATGGGCTTACCGCAGTCCGCACAATACACCAATCCAGAGAACATATTCTGCTCATCCATATTCGTGCGGCGGCGCTTATGAGATCGCACCTCCTGTACGATATCCCAGGTTTCCTGATCCACCAGCTCTTCATGAGTATTCTCAAAGATAAGCCACTCTGATTTGGGGCGTTCACATCGTTTTTTGTCCTTGTAGGACTTGGTGCTGTAGCGAAGGTTGACCGTGTGCCCAAGGTAGACCATGTTCTGAAGCATATCCGCCACCATGTCGCCAGTCCAGTTGTAGGGCCGCTCTGCATTCAGCCCGGAATGGGATGTGCCGAATTTCGTATAGGCGTACATGGATGGACTGTAGATGCATTCTTTCTTGAGCTGCTTTGCAATCTGGGCTGGTCCCATTCCGCCGGCGCACATGGCGAAGATGCGTTTGACGACAGCCGCCGCCTCCTCATCCACCAACAGAGGAGAGTCCTTGGTTGCACCCTTGCGGTAGCCGTAAGGAGCTCGTGTCCCCACCCGGATTCCCCGCTGTGCCTTGGCGTTCACTACATTCCGCACCTTGCGGCTGCAGTCCCGCACGTGCCACTCATTGAACAAATTCTTGAAAGGCATCAGCTCGTTGCTGTTTTCATACTTGGTGTCAACATTGTCGTTGACAGCGATGTAGCGCACATCATTGGAAGGGAATATCTCCTCGATATAAAGACCGGTGTGCAGTTGGTTTCTTCCAAGGCGGGAAAGATCCTTTGTGATGATGACGGCGATGTCGCCGTTGCTCATGTCATCCATCATCTGTTCAAAGGCTGGGCGATTGAAATTCGCGCCGGAATAGCCATCGTCCACATAAAATCTGGTGTTCTGGAACCCATTCTCATCGGCGTACTTTTGCAGGATAAGTTTTTGAGACGAGATTTGTCAAGGGTATTCTCTTCTCGAAAATACAATTTCAAAATCATTATATGAATGAGTCAGTCCTCTTCCGGGTCTGACTCTTTTTTCTTAAAGACTTATACAGTCTTAGTTTCGATTGCAGGACCCTTTTCCCCACTTAATACTTTAAGCGGTATTATGGCCTTGCAAGAAAGAAATGAGGTGAACAATTATGAGCATTACAAATGCGGCGAGAAGATTTGAACAGAGATTTGACGCAAAAGCGGAGCGCTTTATTTGGCATCATCCGCTACTTGGCTTCATCTCCATCTTTGTTGGAATGCCCTTACTGGTTTTGGCGTGTGTCTGTATCAGTACGATCGTTATCGCCTTTCCTATGGCATGGCTTTTGGGTTGGTTGTAATCTTTATTTCATCTTTAAACGCACAAAAGATGACTAATGCCATTTTTAGAGGAAAGGTTTTATGATATTGGGGACAGCAAAAAAGGAGGATGAATCTTATGCAAATGCTAATTGCACTCATAGGTGTATGTGCGGCAGCAATGCTGCTGTGGTATGTCTATATTTTAATGAAGGGAGATGATCAGGCATGAGCACCATGATTCAGTATGATCGGCATCATCAACCAGGACTCCCAGGCCGGCTGGCTGCCCACCATCGGCAACCAGAAGTATCTGCTGGCCATTCTGGTGGTAGCCGTGATGACGGGTCTGATGTACATTTATCTGAACTACAGCAAGCAGGGCTATGAGATCGCCGTGGTGGGCGAGAGCCGCCGCACCGCCAGCTATGCCGGTATCAAGGTGGACCGGGTCATTATCCGGACCATGGCCCTGTCCGGCGCACTGTGCGGCCTCATCGGTCTGCTGCTGACCTCCAGCACCGACCACACCATGACCACCATCGTGGACGGCCGCGGCTTCACCGCCGTTATGGTGTCCTGGATGGCGAAATTCAACCCCATTATCATGATCTTCGTGTCCCTGCTGCTGGTGGTGCTCAACCGCGGCGCAGGCGAGATTTCCACGGCCTTCGGTCTGAACCGCTCCTTCGCCGATATCCTGACGGGCATCATCCTGTTCTTCATCATCGGCTGTGAGTTCTTCATCAACTATAAGGTCCAGTTCCGTACTTCCGGAAAGAAGGAGGCGTGAGAAAATGTTTGATTTTGATATTGTATCCTTCATCCCCCGCGCGGTCATGCAGGGTATCCCCCTGCTGTACGGCAGCACCGGCGAGATCCTCACCGAGAAGTCCGGCAACCTGAACCTGGGTATCCCCGGCATCATGTATGTGGGCGGTATCTGCGGCGTCATCGGCGCGTTCTTCTATGAGCAGGCCGTGCCCGCCGACCAAATGAGCGGCTTTTTGGCCATTATGATCCCCATGCTGTGCTCCCTGCTGGGCTCTCTGCTGATGGGCCTGCTGTACTGCTTCCTGACGGTGACCCTCCGGGCCAACCAGAACGTTACCGGTCTGACCATGACCACCTTCGGCGTGGGCATCGGCAACTTCTTCGGCGGCTCCCTGATCAAGCTCACCGGCAGCGAGGTGCCCTCCATTGCCCTGTCCGCCACCAGCGGCTATTTTGCCAAGTCCCTGCCCTTCGCCAAGAGACTGGGCTGGTTCGGCCAGATTTTCCTGTCCTATGGCTTCCTGGCATACCTGGCCATTATCCTGGCTCTGCTGACGTCCTATTTCCTGAAGCACACCCGGCCCGGTCTGCACCTGCGGTCCGTGGGTGAAAGCGCCTCTACCGCCGACGCCGCCGGCATCAACGTCACCCGGTATAAGTACCTGGCCACCTGCATCGGCAGCATGATCGCGGGCCTGGGCGGCCTGTACTATGTGATGGACTACGCCAGCGGCGTGTGGTCCAACAACGCCTTCGGCGACCGGGGCTGGCTGGCCATCGCCCTGGTCATCTTCACCATCTGGCGTCCCAATGTCAGCGTCCTGGCCTCCATTCTGTTCGGCGGCCTGTACATTCTGTATCTGTACATCCCCACCGGCACCCAGATGGCCGTGAAGGAGCTGTACAAGATGCTGCCCTATGTGGTCACCGTGGTGGTGCTGGTGATCTCCAGCCTGCGGAACAACAAGGAAAAGCAGCCGCCTGCAAGCCTGGGTCTGAGCTACTTCCGCGAGGAGCGGTAAGACTTTCGTCATCCGGCGTCTATCTGCTGCTTTTCCCCCACAGCACAGCTGCGTCCCAAGCGTTTTGCGCAGCAAAACCTTGCCGCAGGGCGAATTCATTTCGCCCGGGGATTCCGAGAAAAGGGGTCCCCCGGGATCTGTCCCGTGGGAAGCGCACGGTGACAGGGAAAAACAGCTTTAAGACCCGGGTAAAACGGGAAAAACAGGGGTTGGGAATTAGGAATTGCGGTGCCGCCGCAGGTGGCAATTGGAATCTGTCCGGCTTTGCCGGACACCAAAATTCCTCATTCTGAATTCCTCATTCACGAAAGAGGGAACGATATGATCAACATGGTACAAAACGCGAAGGACCAGGCGGCGGCGCTGGCCATGGCCGCCTATCAGGCGGCAGTGGCGGACGGGACGCTGCCCCAGGCGGAGGTGAAGACCGCCCCGGTGGAGATCCCCAAGGACACCGCCAACGGCGACTTCACCACCACGTTTGCCCTGGCGGCCTCCAAGGCGCTGCGGCAGCCGCCCCGTAATATCGCCCAGGCACTGCTGGACCACATGGACCTGGCGGGGAGCTACTTTGCCTCCGCGGAGATTGCGGGACCGGGCTTTCTGAACTTCCGTCTCAACGACAGCTGGTACGCTGCCGTCTGCGAGGCGGTGGAGAGCGAGGGTGCCGGCTACGGCACCGCCGACCACCTGAAGGGGCAGAAGATCATGGTGGAATTCGTCTCCGCCAACCCCACGGGCCCCATGCACATGGGCAATGCCCGGGGCGGGGTGCTGGGAGACACCCTGGCCAACATTCTCCGCCGGGACGGCTGCGACACCTGGAAAGAGTTCTATGTCAACGACGCCGGCAATCAGATTCACAAATTCGCCGTGTCCATTCAGGCCCGCTACCTC
>OLRD01000194.1_pt1 | contig 56772 bp, 74 predicted proteins | sample 1672051 | NCBI WGS metagenome assembly OLRD01 (sample SAMEA3136640, study PRJEB25190) | human gut metagenome | biome: human gut; feature: human-associated habitat; material: faeces | place: Austria | collected 2013 | reverse complement strand
TGACCCGCACAAGGCGGCTGCCGGGAAGGGAGAGACACGCCGCGGTCATACCCAAGCCGGAGAAAGAACCATCGCCGCTGTCCGTACTCCATTTTTTCTTTGCCTTTTCCTATTCTATAGGCTATACTTTTATTTGGTCGGTCAAATCATAAGAAAAACAGCAGCCGGATCCCCGTCGGAAAAGGCGGCACTGCTGCTGTTATTACGAAGAAAGGCGGCAAATATGGCTATCAAAGCAGATTTTCATTTACATTCTTCTTTTTCCGGTGATTCCGAGGCGCCTATGGAGGACATGATACAAAAAGGAATTTCCCTCGGGCTCACCCAAATGTGTTTTACGGAGCATATGGATTTTGATTTTCCGGTTTCCCAGGATACCCCCGCCGGTTTTTTTGAAGTCAACACCGATTCCTATCTGTATGATTTGCTGAAATATCAGGCGAAGTACCGGGAACAGATTCAGATCTTTTTCGGTATCGAGCTGGGACTGCAGGCTTATCTGAATGAGCTGCAGAGCGCTTATACGAGTGCATATGACTTTGACTTCATTATTGGTTCTTCCCATTTATGCAATGGCAGGGACCCTTATAATGCCGGTTTTTATACGGGACGGTCCGAGGAGGAGGCTTACAGGGAATACTTCTCTTCTATCATAGAAAACCTGGAAACCTTCCACGACTTTGACATATACGGCCATCTGGACTATGTGGTACGCTATGGCCCGAACAAGGATAAAAATTATACCTATGAAACCTATAAAGATTTATTTGACCGGATGCTTGACCTTCTGCTGGAAAACGGGATTGGCATAGAAATAAACACAGGAGGGATTCGTTATGGCCTGAAGGAGCTTCATCCCTGCATGGATGTATTGAAGCGCTATCGGGAAAAAGGCGGCGAGCTCATAACCGTAGGCTCCGATGCCCACCGGCCCGGAGATATCTGCAGGGAATTCGGACGGGCGGAAGCGCTCCTTAGGGACTGCGGCTTTTCCTACTATGCCGTATTCCATAAACGAACCCCTTCCTTCAGGAAATTATAGCCTTCCTCTCTGCGGCTTCACGGCTGGTTTGGGCAGCGCCTTAAACATTACGCTACTCCGACTGAAGCCGTCTCAATGCCAAAACACATATCGCCGCACACACAGCAAAGATAACAGCCAACGGAAACAGGCTGCTGCATACGGAACCGTCACCTGTCAGCAGCCGGAATCCCCAGGCTGCGGGGAATATTCTGCCGATGACTGCCAAAGGCCGGGGAAGCAGCCCGGCAGGAAACATAATGCCGGAAAGCATAATGGACGGCAGAAATGCGATTTGGGAAACCATAGTGAGTTTTGACTGATTTTTTACCGACAGCCCCAGAATACTCCCCAGGCTTAAGGATACCCCAATAAAAATTGACAGCCGTATAAAATACCACAGCGGCCTTTCCGGAAGCTGCGCGTCAAATGCAATGGGAGCGGCAATATATATGATCAGGCACATGAGCATCAAATGGAGAAATGCCGACAGGGAAATGGTAAAAAGCCCCAGATAAAGCGGCACTCCATTAGCCTTGTACACTTTCTTGATATCGCTCCCATATATCTCTGTAAGGGAAGGCGGAAGGCCTACCAGCGCCCCCATGGATACCCCCATTACAGTCATGGACTGTATCAGTGTACTCTTTGCCTCCGGCATGAGTGAGGTAAATATTCCCCCCATAACGGCAAAAAACAGCAAAGGGACAAGATAGCAGGTGATCAGCAGCGCTTTGCTGCGTATATCCAGCTTCCATTGCAGCGCCGCTCCATATAAAAATGCACTCATTCACTGTCCCCCTTTGCAATTTCTATAAAATGCTGTTCCAATGTCCCTCTGTCTATTTTTATATCCATCACTTCTGTTCCCTTCTTCCTGAATTCCTCCAGCGCCTCCAGCAGAGCCGACCCGATATTTTCCGTTTCCAGGCATTCTTCTCCCTTACTGGTCTTGATATGGATCCTATAGCGCCTGCTTATTTTTTCCGTCAATCCAGCTATCGTCCCTAAAAATGAGATATGACCGGAACTCAGAATTGCAATACGGTCGCAAAGGCTCTCCACCTCCGCCATATCATGACTTGCCAGTATAATCGTCTTTCCCTGTGTTTTCAGTCTTCGTATCTGCTCATGAAGCGATATTCTTCCTTCCACATCAAGCCCGGCAGTCGGTTCATCAAGAAAAACAATATCCGGATCGCTGACCAGCGCAAGGGCGAGATGCAGACGCCGTTTCTGTCCCGTTGACATATCCGCATATTTCTTCTTCCCAAGCTCCTTGATTCCCAGCGCTTCAAGCATGGTAACGTCTGTTTTTGTCTTATTCCATTTCGCGAATAATCGCACAGCTTCCATCGCCCTGATTTGCTCGGGAAGAGAGGACGACTGCAGCTGAATTCCCATTCTGCCATTCACCGCAATACTGCCGTCCTCAAATTTCCGCAGCCCTTCCATACACTCAAGTGCAGTGGTCTTCCCTGCCCCGTTAACACCCAGCAGAGCAAAAATTTCTCCTCTTGCAACATGGAAACTCAAGCCCTTCAGCACCATATGGTTCCCGTAGCTTTTCTTCAGACCGTCAATCTCTATGGCATAACTCATCTGTCTCCCCCCTCAAACGGATCATATCCTGTTTTTGTAAAATAAGCCTCCAGAGCCGGTTCAATAAAAGAATGTACAACAGCCTGCTTATTCTTCCATTTTCCGCCCGGATCCTCCAATTTTTCCGTTTCCATAAGACCGGGAATCAGGCTCATATCCCCATCCGTAAATTCCATAATCATATCCCAATATGCCTCTGCCAGCTTCAGGCCTTTCTCGCTTTCAGGAGCCGCTCCGCCGTTCTGAAGGCGCACAGCCTCCTCCTGCAGACGAGTGAAAGTTTCCAGCATTGCCTGACCGCTTTCTTTATCAAAACGCCCCCGGAAACATTCCAGCGCCCTGTCATCCAAATTCTTTATCAGCCAGTAATACTCATTCTTCATCTGCAGATTCACAACAATATCAGCATATTTGCCAAAATCCACCGAATGCATCTGAAGCACCTCTTCTCTCAGCGCCTCAATAGCTTTCAGCGATTCCGACAGGCTCTCAATCTTTTCCCTGAGAGCCGCCGCCTGTTTGGAAAGGACCTCCGCCACATCCCCGGGAGTATCAAGCGGAATCAGACGGTTCTTAATATCATCCAAAGAAAACCCCAGTGACTTCATTGACAAAATCTGATGTAGCCTGACCACATCCTTATCCGTATAAAGCCTTCGCCCGCCCTCACTCACCGCAGTCGGAGACAGCAAACCTTCTTTATCATAATACTGCAGAGTACGCACAGTTACTCCCCCCTTTTTCGCAGCCTGTCCCACCGTCATCCACCCCCGCACCTCCACTCTCCTTTTTCCCATAACCATCACCTCCTCCCCCATTATAATTCATTACGCCACGTCACAAGCAAGCGCTTTTTATCTTTTATCTTTTTCTTTTCTACCTCTTTCTGCGATCCATAACTGCCCAGTGCCCCTTGTCTTCCGCCAGCCCTTCCCTTTTGCCCTGCCGCTGCGGATTGCCTCCCCGGTGGATTTGTGTACCCTGCAAAGGCCTTCTAAAAACGCCGGTCCTTAGATTGCGTCCTCTGCAATCTTAGTACCGCTGCGTTTTTGGCAGAGTGAAAACGTGCCTGCGCAGGGTACACATACCCGCCGGAGAGGGAAGGCCTGAGGGGAAGGCAAAAAGGGCAGGCAGGAGGCGCGGAGCAAAGGGCGGGCAGGCACGGGAACCCTGACAGAATATGGGGAGGGGCCGAACCTTCATTGCTACTGTAAATTATAAAGAAAATATGTTACACTTACAATACAAAAAAGGAAGAATAATCAGAAAAGCCTCAAAAATTCGTTATGAGCAGGATAGTTTGGGTGATAACGAAAAAGCGGCGGAATGTGAGGTAATATGTACGATACTCTTGTTACATTAAAAAAAGGGACCGGGAGGACTTTGAAATCCGGGGGAATGTGGGTTTATGATAATGAAATAGAAAGTATTGCCGGTGATTTTGAAAATGGGGATCTGGTTACGGTTCATGATTTTGACGGGTATTTTCTGGGGATTGGGTTTATTAATACGCAATCGAAGATTACGGTGAGGCTTCTTTCCAGGAAAAAGGGGACGGTAATCGATGAAGCTTTTCTGGAGAAGCGGGTGGAAAATGCGTGGGAGTATCGGAAGCAGACGGTGGATACCGGGTGCTGCAGGGTGATATTCGGGGAGGCAGACTGGCTTCCCGGGCTGGTGGTGGATAAGTTTTCGGATGTGCTTGTGGTGGAGTCCCTGGCGCTGGGAATTGACAGGCTTAAGGCTGTGATTCTGGATGCTCTCTGCCGGATACTGCAAAGGGACGGGATTAAGGTACGGGGAATTTATGAGCGAAGTGATGCCAAGGTACGGCTGCAGGAGGGGATGGAGCGTTTTAAGGGATTTATCAGCGCTCCTTTTGATACGAAGGTACAGATTGAAGAAAATGGGGTTAAGTATATCGTAGATATAGAGGATGGGCAGAAAACAGGGTTTTTTCTGGATCAGAAGTATAACCGGGCGGCTGTTCAGCGGCTATGCAGGGGGAAAAGGGTTCTGGACTGTTTTACTCATACCGGGTCTTTTGCTTTAAATGCCGGAATTGCAGGGGCGGAAAGTGTTCTCGGGGTGGATTCTTCCCAGACGGGGATTTTGCAGGCTGAGGAAAATGCGAGGCTGAACGGGCTGGAGGAACGGGTTCGTTTTCAATGTGCTGATGTCTTTGAGCTTCTTCCCCGGCTGGAGGGACAGGGAGAAAAATTTGATGTGGTTATCCTGGATCCCCCTGCTTTTACCAAGTCCAGAAATTCCATTAAGAATGCGGTTAAGGGGTATCGTGAGATCAACCTGAGGGGCATGAAGCTTGTGGAAAACGGCGGTTTTCTGGTTACCTGTTCCTGTTCTCATTTTATGGATCCGGAGCTTTTTTCCAAAACGATCAGGGAGGCCGCTGCCGGTTCTCATAAGAGGCTTCGTCAGGTGGAATTCCGCACGCAGTGCTGTGATCATCCTATACTCTGGGCGGCGGATGAATCCTATTATCTGAAATTTTATATTTTCCAGGTATGTGAGGAACTGTAGATATCAGGAATGGTTCCTGGTTATCTGAACTGTTACCGGCTTTCATAATTCGTGCGAGGAAGGGAAATATCTCTTATGTACCAGACGATACTTCATGATTTTGATATGCGTATGCTGATGGATTCGGGGCAAGTGTTCCGGATCTGCTGCTGCGGGGAAAATACATATGTGGTTGCATCCGGCCGTCATCTGGTCCGGATACGGCAGACAGCCTGCGGGCCTTCAAAGGAAGGGACTCTGTCGGCTTTCGGAATGTCCGGGGAAGGGGTTTCTGTGGAGTTTTCCTGTTCACCGCAGGAATTCGATTCCTATTGGTATAATTATTTCGATCTTTCCACTGATTATGGGGCTATGAAAAGGGCGGTGGATCCGAAAGACAGCTTTTTGATGTCTGCGATTTCCTATGGGGGAGGAATACGTATTCTCCGGCAGGATCTGTGGGAAACCATCCTTTGTTTCCTGATATCCCAGAATAATAATATTACCCGTATCCGCAATAGTGTGGATTCCCTGTGCCGCCGGTATGGGGAGCGGCTGGAGCCGGAAGGCTTTCTGACCGGGGAGGAGTCTTTGTCCGAAAGGGATTTTTACTCCTTTCCCGAACCGGAAAAAATTGCCGCCGGAGGTCTGGAAGGGCTGCAGGGGCTGGGGCTTGGCTATCGGGACAAATATATTCTCGCCATGGCCAAACGGTGCTGCAACGGCAGCGGAAAAGAATTCTTCCATTCCCTGCAGAATGCGGATTATGAAGAGGCTATTGCTATTCTTACAGGGGAATTTGGGATTGGGCGCAAGGTGGCCGACTGCATCTGTCTGTTTGCCTTACATCATATCGGCGCTTTTCCGGTGGATACGCATGTAAAACAGATTCTGGCCGCCTATTACCCGAAGGGTTTCCCTTTCGAACGCTATCAGGGCTTCGCGGGGGTAATCCAGCAATATATGTTTTATTATAAGCTGTCACTTCCGTCTTCCCGGACAAAAAAAGAAGCGGTTAAGCCCGCTCCTGCCAGGAAAAAAATAAGCTAAGGGAGGTTTCTATGGATAAAACTGATTCTACCATTCTTTCTATATTAAAAGAAAACAGCCGGGCAAGCGCTTCCGACATCAGCAAACAGGTCTCTCTGTCCGTACCTGCCGTGACGGAACGTATCCGGAAGCTGGAGCAGACAGGGGTGATTGAAAAATATACCATCCGTGTGAATCCCGGCGCTTCCGGCTATAACCTTCTGGCTTTTATCCTTGTAAAAATGGATTATTCCAGGAATATGGAGGCTTTTCAGGATGTCTGCCTGCAGCTTCACCAGGTGCTGGAATGCCATCATACCGCGGGGCCTGCGGATTTTCTCCTGAAGGTTCTTTTCCGGGATATGCAGGATATCGAGGATTTTCTGTCCTGTACTCTGAAGGATATCAAGGGCGTGACCGATGCCAATACTATCATCTGCCTGTCTACGTTAAAGGAAGAAATTACAGTTTAGGCTGGGAAAAAGGACAGACTTTTATCCTGCGCCAGTTTCTTTTCATAGATCGGATTATCTTTTTGGATTCTGCGGAAACGCTGTGTGATTCGGTGATTTTCTGAAGGGATTTGTTGTAGGTAAAATCGTCCAGGCGGTTGTTCTGCAGATAGAGGGTGGTTTGGGCGGGGAATCGGACATAACACATGGAAATGGCCCAGGCAAGCGCCATTTTGACGTAATATCCCTGGTGGGTGATTCGGTCAAAGAGCGGGAAAAGGCTGTCTATGTATTCATCATTGATATAGTAGTCGAGAAGCATGACGAGAACGAAGCGGAGGGTGAATTCTTCCTGACTGTTCAGGAGGGGCTGGAAAAAATCCCAGAATTCTGATGGGTATTGTGCGGCAATTTTCAGTGTGATGCAGAAGCTGTCACAAACGGACCAGTTGTTTATCCTGGGCAGGAATTGTGTAATCTGATCAAGAATGACGGGAAGGGGGGCTTTCGCGTAGCCAATCAGGAAGCCCTGGAGCATGATTTCTTCGAAGCTGTCCTGGGTACAGAGATTCAGGTTCTGCAGCCAGTTTTCTTTAGCCAGCTTTTTGGCAAGCTTACGGAGGGCGGGCAGTCTCACTCCGAGTATATTTTCCGTGCCGGGAAGCAGGGAGGATGCAAAATCCCTGTAGGCAGGTTCTGCCAGCAGGGATAATTGTTCTTTGATGGTGTTATTGTTTTTTCCGGAAGAAATCAGCATAGTCTTTTCCTTCTTTGATGTAAATCTCTGCATTTCTGCAGTTGCTTTCCACTTCCCGCTCCAGAACCTGGCGTTTTACAGATGCCGGGCTTCCGATGACCATGGAATTATCCGGAACGATGGTGTTCTGGGTTACCAGCGCTCCTGCGCCTATAATGCAGTTTTTACCGATGACTGCTCCGTTTAAAAGGATAGCCCCCATGCCTATGAGGGTATTGTCACCGATCCGGCAGCCGTGGATAATGGCCCCATGTCCGACCGTTACCTGGTTTCCGATGGTTACGGGATGCCCTTTATCCACATGGACTACTGAGTTATCCTGTATATTGGTGCCTTCCCCGATCCGGACAGAGGCATCCTCCGCGCGTATGACCGTATGAAACCATATGCTGCAGTCTTCTCCTATATGTACGTCACCCAGTATTACCGCGTCCGGCGCAACGAATACGCTCTCTGCAATCTCCGGTGTTTTCATTTTATCCGTCCCTTCCTTTAGCCAATCGTAACGTTGAGTTCCCCAAAGCCGGGGAAAACCCCGGGTTCAGGTTTATTATGCCATTCCTTACCCGGGGAGTCAATTACAATATAAGGATCTGCCAAAGAAGATATTTTACAGAGTATCCTGCAAAGTTATGAGACCGCAGGGTTCCAGAATTCCCTGTGAATAGTGAAAAGCCTTCAGTTCAAAGGGATCTAATTCCACCATTATCTCCCTTTCTATAAAAGTAAACCTTATTTTCCGAGGCTGTGATGAACTATTGTATAAATGTATCAGATATCCTGCATCCGTCCTCTTTAAACATAACAGCTGTATCTGTTCTTCATCGATTTTTATATTTCCTCCGGCTGTGGGCTTGCCGGCATTAGTAAAATACGAACGGGCAAAAGGTGCTTCATTATATACTGCCGCTTCTTTATCTGCCGTGTTCAACTGACACTCCCGCTCCCCTCCATGAATAGAAAACAGAAATGACCGTTCTCCTATATCTATACGGGATAGAAATCTATCCTGGGGAAGAATTATCCTGTCATCAATAGGATGAGCAGTATAGGCAGGCGAACGCAGCAGAGTGAGACGCAGTTCCCCATTTTCAAAGCTGCTGCCGTAGCTTCCCCGGTTTAATATGGTCAGGCCCAGTTTATCATTACATACGGAAATCCACTTTTGTGAAACATTTTCCGTGCCATTTTCATATAAACGGGCTCTGCCAAGCATTTTCTGTCCCCAGCATTCCGCATTCTTCCAGGGAGTCGGAAGAGACAGCTTAACCATATGATTGGGTTCGTTCCACTGCAGGTGTATCTCCAAATCCAGCTTATTAGTAATCGGTTGAAATTTATAATGGACTATGGCAGCCGAACGTTTATAAAGGAAGATTGCTTCAACCACTGTTCTAACGGGGCCATGTTCGATTATATGTACAGGATCTATTGCCTTATCCAAACCACAGATTTTACCCGCCTGTTCTGGAGATGCAGGCGTAAATTCACCGATGATTTCAGGGAAGCTGTTTACTGTCATGCCCCAGGGATCCTCATTGTCCGCAATAACTACCAGACGGGCGGCTCCCGGGCAGAAAAGAGAGATTCCGTCAATCCTGTAGGAACTGATTAGCCCTGACTTTTTATCAATTATCAGCTCTCCCCCGGAGCCTTCCAGCCGGATCTCCGATTCGATTGTCTGAGGTAATTCCGGTTTCCCGGTAAGGACCTTTGGATAGGCGTACAAGGCCGCTGTGGCAAACGGAGGGATATCAGCCATGAATACAAGGCGTTTCCGCCAGTCCAACGGTATGGAGCTTCCCTCTTTTTCCAGCTGCGACGGGATTACTTCCCCTTGATATCTCACCTCGAAATCAGTATAGGTATAATCCCATCCCTGATCCTGAAGCTGGAATTCACACTCCAGAACCGCCTTCACAGGCCATGGATGCGGATTGCATGCAAATATGGGAATGACACCAGGCTCCAGCTTTTCAGTCTGGCGGCAGAGGTGCATAAACGCCCGGGTTTTCTCTTTTTCCAGAAGGGAAATCGCGCCTCCCATTTCTCTTAACGCCGCATCTTCTGCCCGTTGGACGGAAGTGCCCGGAAGGATATCATGAAATTCGTTAAACAAAAGAATCTCTTCAGCCTGTTTCAGCGATTCCCAATCCCCTTCCATACCGGTAAAGATTTCTGCGGCCGCCAGAAGCTTTTCTGTCTGGTACAGCATGTTTTCAAGAAGACAATGTGTTTGCTTGATACGGACCTGTGAGGTGTAGCAGCCGGGCATGGAGGGACCTATTTCCCTGTCAAACAGGGGCAGCTCTGATCCGGAAATGGAATCAAAATACATTTCAGGAGTGCTGTGTATTAACTGGACGCCTTCTTTTTCCCACTCTTTCTGAAGGAGTGATATTTCATCCAGATCTTCCTTAGACGGTCCACCCCCGTGATTCCCAATTCCCCATAATGCCAGTACAGAATTATCTGTTCCTTCCTGCCTGCGGTAATATTCCAGTTTCCTGCGGACTTTGCCAAGTCCGCTGTTGTAGCCTTCCGCTGCCAGATGAACCGGTATACAGGTGCCGTCATATCCTTCCCACAGAAAATCCGGTCCGGGAGCCTTGCACACTTCCAAAGATGGGCGTCCCACCAGATAGGAGGTATATCCGCTTTTGAGAAGAAGCTGTACCAGTCCGCGGTCATGTCCGAAGGAATCCACATTTATAGCTGTACGGGGGCGGCACCCAAACTTTTCTCTGAAATAGTTCAGCCCCTTTTCCATCTGTCTGAAAATTGATTCTCCGCTGCTCATCACACAGTCCGGCTGCAGATACCAGCCCCCCATGATATGCCATTTTCCTTTTTGCACAAGATCCTGTATCTTTTGAAACAGAGGCGGATCATATTCCTCAATCCACTGGTACAGCTTTGCTTCATTATGGTTGAAAATAAATCCGTCATAGGTTTCACAAAATGCGGCGGCTATACGGAAGGTGGACAGCGCCTCTGCCAGGCTTTCATGCCACTCCCACTGCCACACCAGATCAAGATGTGCATTACATACTAAATATAACGTTTTATTGTCTCTCATTTACTATCTCCATTCCGAACCTGCCGGAGATTCCTTCAGATATAATTCCGCATAGGCATTGGCATCCTTACATATTTCCGCAGCAGCGTCCGGAGCCTTTTCCAGAGTTCCGTCCACAATCGTTATCGTGGGGATAATTCCTTTGCGCAGCGGGCATTTTTTTATCGGATTGTATCCCAGTTCATGGACTCCGGTGCTTCCCCGGGAAACATCACCCAGACATAAATGGCCGAAGCCGCGGGCATAGGTGTCAAACATGGGGGCATAGGCCTCGTCATGCCAGTGGAAAACGCCGTCCGTATGACCGCACTGCAGAAGCGGAATGCAGGCGGTAAGACCGTCATACCAGCCTTCGCCGGCCAGGAGCATATCGGGATTATATTTTTTGAATCTTTCCATAAGCTGTTTCACGCCGTCATACAGATAGTGATTGGGATCGTTCATCCATACCGCCGCAATATCAAAAAAGGCGGCGTCAAACCCGAATTCTTCCATTAAGCCGGTGACCTGGCCGTAGAGACGGTTCTGCCACCGGGGCGCGGCGGGATTCAGATTACGGTTGGAATTATGGTCATAATGGCGGGAGCCGTCCCAATCCACACTGCCTCCGTACTGGCTGCCTCCCGGCCCTCTGAATTCGGAAGGAAGCCCCCATTCCTCATAGTTTTCAAAATGGCTGCCCACCACATTTATCCCGAACATGGGCATGACATGGACTCCCAGCTCCTTCGCGCCGTCACATAGCTTCCGGAAGCCTTCTTTTCCTCCCATCCGTTCGTCAGGGACATAATTCCCATATTTCCAGTAATAACGGCCTTCCCACCCCGGAAGGTAGGCGAGCACGCGTTTTCCTTCCACCTGCCTGCAAATTTTTTTCAGGTTTTCCAATACCTGTTCATAGTCATTGAAAATATATCCGGTCCAGTGCTGGCAGTGTATGGAGGCCACCAGGGAAATTTCTCTTGCCCAGCCGGGGACGTCCGTTCTTTCCTCCCATGGCACAAGTCCGTAGCACTTCTCCACGTGCAGTCTGTGAGGCTCATAAATCTCCGCAAGGTTTTTCCCCCATCCGATTTCCCATTCCGGAGCATCAATCCGGTTCGTCATTGAAACTGCCGCTTCTTCAAAAATAAGCTCTGCATTCAGTTTATCTCCGGTACGTACGAAGACAAAGCGTTTGTCTCTTACCTTTTCATCCAGGGAACGGAAATAAAACATCTCATTCTCCGGTGTCTGCATGACCACTAGGGGGGTGCCTACATCCCGCCAGCCCTCCGGATATTTCAGGTTCAGGCCTTCCTGCGGGATTTCACGGGGCTGCGCATTAATTAAATTAACCAGCTTTCCATCCGGGATCCCGTGAACAATGACTTTAATACAGCGGATATCTTCTCCGGGATTCTGTATTTCTGCTGTGGTTTTCACCCGGATGCCATGGCTGCAGATGCAGGCCCTGACTTCAAAACGGCCCGGCATTTCCATCTGGCCGCCTGCCCACCGCAGGCCCTTGCCCTCGGCCCAAAGCGTATCTCCGGGCTGTTCGACGGTCATCTGCGCCTCATCGGGCGCATACACATTCCTGAAGGTATAAATCAGGACGGAAAACTCAAATCCTCCCAGTTGGAAATGAGGGGTTGGAAAAGAAAAACTTAAATCCTGCATAATCTGTTTCCTTTCTTTTTACCGTTCAGTGCTTTGTCCACCTGTAATTCTTTTTACGCAGCTTCTCCGAGGTTTGTTCTTCCGTGACGGACAGCTCCTGTTTTCCTTCTTCCCAAATCAGCTTCACCAGAGAATATTCTCCCTCTTCATAAGCATAGCTGGCCCCGTCATCCGAGTACAGGGAAAACGAGGCATCCTTTCCCGGATAAATTTGTATATCGATATCCGTCTGCTCTTCTTTGCTGTTTGGAAGCACTTCCCCCAAAGGAAGCAGGGAGCCTTCCTTTACAAAAAGAGGAAGCTTTTCTATCGGTGCATCCACATTAATCGTCTGACCGCCGTCCAGTTTTTCATCTGTCCAGAAGTCATACCATTTTGTTCCTTCGGGAAGATAAACCTCCCGGGATACTGCCCCCTGTTCTGTTACAGGCGCTACGAGAAGGGCCGGGCCGAACATGAATTCATCCTCGGTAAGCGCACTTTTCCCGTCGGAAAAGTCCATCCATAAAGCCCGCATAAACGGGGCTCCGGTCTGCTCTGTCCAAAATGCGAGGGAATAAATATAGGGCATCAGACGATAGCGGAGCCTTACATATTTCACCAGGATTTTTTCCGCTTCTTCCCCATAGGACCATACCTCATTATTTCTGCGGGTTCCATGCGTGCGGAAGGTGGGGCAGAAAACGCCGAACTGAAACCATCTGATATATAGTTCCGTATAATTTTTCTTGGTGACTGCTCCTTTTCCCGAACCGGAGGTCTGAATCAGCAGCTTGCTGTAATCCTCCTCCGTGTCCTCATCGGGAAGCGCCTGCCACCCTCCGATATCGGATGACCAGTAGGGCATGCCACTGGCACAGAAATTGAGGGCTGTGGGTATCTGTCTTTTGAGGACATCCCACTCCGGAAAAATATCGGAGGACCAGAAGGTGGTACCGTATTTCTGCGCGCCCAGATAGGCCGCCCTGGAAAGCGTCAGACAGCGATAGGAAAATGCCGCTCTGTGGCCTTCATAGATACATTGGGTATGGGTAAGAGGGTAGATATTATGAACACGCGCTCCGGTTCCTGCATACAGAAAGGATTCATGAGGGCTGATATCCGGTTCGTCTTCATCCGTCCAATAATATTTATATCCCAGATCGCCATAGTTCTTTTTGATTGTATCAAAGTACCATTTCCCGCATTCCGGGTTAGTGGTATCAATCAGCGCGCCTCTCTGATCCTCCGGCGTTCCGTAAACGGTATTCCCCCGGGCGTCTTTCATGAACCAGCCCTTCTTTTCCAGGAATTCATAATTATCACTTTCCTTCATAAACCGCGGCCAGCAGGATATCATTGTCTCATAGCCCATTTCCTCAAGCTCCCGGTTCATCTGTGCACTGTCGGGCCAGAACTTCGTATCCAGGCTCAGATCTCCCAGAACCTTCCAATGGAACCAGTCCACTACAAAAATATCGCAGGGATAGCCCTTCTCCTTATATTTGGATGCAACCGCCAAAAGCTCCTCCTGGGAAGCGTATCTCTGCTTACATTGAATGAATCCCAGCCCTCTTCTCGGCGGCAGGGGCGCCGCTCCGCAAAGGCATCTGTAGCCCCGGTAAATATCATCCGCTTCCTCTCCCGTTATCAGAAAGAAGGAAACCGCTTCCCCCACCTCGGCCTGCCAAACCGTGTGGCCCTCCACACCGGGCGCAGCCTTCATCCGGGAAGTATTATCAAAGATAATCCCATATTTTTTATTCGTAACAAGGAAGGGCACGGCAACGATTTCACCGCCCTTATGGCTGTAATCATGCCACAGGATCTGCTCCCTGCCGCCGAGATCCAGACTGCCGTCCTGATGCTGTCCCAGGCCAAAATATTTCTCATCCTCCGAAGCGGAAAAAACAACCCGGATATGGAAGGTTTTTTCGCCCAGGACAACTGCCGGTTCCAGACGGCAGTCTAAAAGAGTGGTCAGCTTCTCTCCCCTGGCCCCGGTAAATGTAATTTCCGCATCATTTCTGCTTACTTCAAGTCCTGCACCGGACAGGCTGTAGAGGATCTTGTCTTCTTCCTCTGTCAGTGCCGAGCGGCTGTCTTTGGACGGCACGGCTTCTATTCCCCACAGTGGCAATTTTTCTCTGCCGTCAGTTTCCTCCGTCAGGCAGGAGCTGTCATTCTGTGGGTAATATACAAAATGCAGGATATTGTCTGCATAAGGAACAATCTGCATTACCCCCTGTGCGCATTCCATTGTCAAAATATTTCCCTGCATACCGCAGGACAGAATTTTTTCCGGTCTGATCATGTGTTTCCTCTCATCCTGCCGTAAATACGGCTTTTGCTGCTGTATCAGTACCTATCCTTTCACCGCACTGTCAATGGTCCCCTGAATAAAATATTTCTGGAGGAATATGTAGGCGATGATCAAAGGGAAAATCGCAACACATGCGGCGGCAGCCGCACCATTCAAGTCTTTCCCTCCTGCGGAGAAGTATTGAGATATCATCAGGGTCAATGTGTACATTTTGGGTTTCTGGAGAATGTACAGGCTGTATGCGTATTCATTCCATATGGAAACCCCGTTCAATATTACGATGGTTACCGTTACAGGCTTCAGCTGGGGCAGAATAATATAAAAGAAGGTCTGCGCCACCCCGCAGCCGTCAATAGCACTGGCTTCATCAAGGGAAGGAGGGATAGCCCCGATGAAGTTGGTAAAGAGGTAAATGGTCATGGGGAGCCCGAACGCGGATGACACGAGGATAATTCCCCAGAGAGTGGATATTCCTTTTATGGATACAAGCAGGGAATAGACACCGACCAGGATACTCAGAGACGGTATCATCATAATCCCCATTATAATACCTTTTATAAGCCCGTTCCATTTGCTTTTATTTCTGGAAAGCGGATAGGAAGCAAGCCCGCCGACCACAATTTCAATCAGAAGGACACAGACCGTCACAATGATTGTGTTCCTGAGGGCAGACGGAATGTTCCCGGACTGGAAAACCTTGACAAAATTAGCCGTATATACCTTCTCAGGCAGGGAAAGCAGAGAGGAGGAATCCGACATGCTTTTGAATGCCATTACCACCAGTACATAGATGGGCAGGACATGAAAAATAATGATGGCGACGCCCAGCAGATATTTCCACCAGTCCTTCAGCAGTGTCTTTTTCATTACATATCCACCTCCTTTTTACTGAAATAATTAGTGAAGATATTGGAAACTACCATGATAAATAAGAAGGTGAATATTCCCACCGCAGCGGAATATCCTGCATTCTGCGCTTTAAAATACTGGTTGCTTACGTAGGATGCCAGGGAATGAGTGGAGAATCCCGGCCCTCCTCCGGATAGGGATACGATAACGTCGTAGAGCTTCAGGCCTCCGATCAGATTGAGTACAACCGCTGATGATATGGAAGGAAGCAGCAGCGGAAAGGTAATGTGCCGGAAACGCTGCCAGGGGCTCGCGCCGTCTATTTCCGCCGCTTCCAGATACATCTGGGGAATATTCTGAAGGCCCGCCATGTAAATGACCATGGCAATACCCACATACTGCCAGGAATTCATCAATGTTATGATGATAACACCTCTGGTTCCGGAGGCCATCCAGTCAATGGGCGCCATTCCGAAAATACCTATCATTTCATTAAAAATACCCCTGTTGTATTGAACAAAGAAGTAAATGATATAGCCCATGATCAGACTGGATATCATGACCGGCATATATATAAAGGTACGTACTACGGAATGACCTTTAAACCGGGAATTTAAGAATACTGCATAGGCGAGTCCCAGCAGATTCTGAAGCAGCGTACTGCCAAAACCATAGATGATGGTGTTACGGAAGGCGATCAGGAAGTTACTGTCCTTAAATAATTTGAGATAGTTTTTTAAGCCTATGTATTTATAATCCTGGGAATACCCGTTCCACTGCGTGAAGGAAATCCGGAACGCCTCTATCAGCGGCCACAGAACAAAAAACAGGATAAGAAGCAGTGCAGGAATATAAAATACATTCATTCTTAGGTTTCGTTTTTTCATATTATATAACCATACCTTTCCGACTCAGCTCCGCCGGCAGCCGTGCTGCCGGTTTTCATCCGGGACACAAGTAAACCGCCGCGTATGAACCAGTCCATCACGCGGCGGCCCGCCTGCTTAAGCCAGCGCCCTGAAAATAATATCTGAAAAATTACTGGCTGATTTTTTCATCATATGCGGTCTTAATTGTTTCCACACATTTTTCAATTCCTTTTCCCGGATTCATAAATATTTCATTTCCGGCTACTCCCATATCATTCCACATACCGCTGGGAAGGAATTCTCTGTCAAAATAATTCACATAGAGGAGATCATCGCCGAAGGCATTCATCATGATATTAAATTCTTTGGTCACATATTCATTATCATTGGTAACACCTTCCATAGCGGGAATCTTTCCGTTTATGGTGGCAACCTTTACAGAGACATCATCTCTTGCCAGATATTCAAGGAGCTTTCTGCTTTCCTCCGGATATTCGGTATCCTTCCAAATACCATAGCAGGCGCCTTCTCCTGAAGACACATAAACTTTGCCGCCTTCATTGGGTGAAGGAATTGCCATGATTCCAAGCCTTGCATCGGGATTATAGGAAAGAGCCTGTGTAATCGTATGATTTCCGCTGATTACGATAGCGCCGTCGCCATTGGCAAGTGCCTGAATGGAGGCATCATCACTTGCAGTCAGAATATCCTTATTGAAGTATCCCTTCTGCTGCCAGTCATCCAGCATCTGTGCAAGAGGCGTCCAGTATTTTTCCCAGTCAAAGCTTCCGTCCAGCAGAGCCGCTCCCTGGTTATCCGCAACATCTTCATTGGTGAGGAATCCGGGGGCCATAACTTCAAACAGATTGGCAATGTTATTAACGGATTTTCCGCCTACATATACCGGCACCTTTCCGGTTGTAAGAAGCTTGTCACATGCCGCTTCGAAATCCGCCCATGTACGGATTGTTGTTGCATCTACGCCGGCCTCTTCAAAAATATCCCTGTTATAGCAAATGGATGCCGGATCAATGGACAGCGGGACCACATAAATATTTCCCTGTGAATCGGTGACTGTCTTTTTGATGGACTCTTTCACATGAGATACCCATGGCTCGTCATTTAAAGGGGTAAGATATTCGGAATATCTTGTAGTGCTCCATCCATGAGTTTCCCATAAATCAGGAAGATCTCCGGAAGCCATTCTGGTTTTCATTACATTTTCGTAATCATCCCCGGGTGAAATCACTTCAACCCCGATACCTGTTTCCGCAGTAAAATCATCCATGATCTGCTGAAGTCCTTCCAGCATTTCACCGGTCCATGTTGTCTCCAGCTCCAATACCACATCAGAAGCGGGCTGTGCTGTCTGTTCTGCGGAATCAGCTGTTTGTGCGGCTGCTTCGGTTTTGCTTTCCTCATCCTGCGCAGCCGGGGCCTGATCTGCAGTCTGGCCGTCCCCTCCCGAAGAACAACCGGACAGTAATGCTGCCGCCATCGCTGCAGTACATAACAGAGCTGTCAATTTCTTTGCATGCCTTTTCATAACTTAACCCTTCCTTTCCCATAACCTGCAGATTTACTTTCGTAAACTGCCTTAATTTCCGTTTTCTTACCGGATGTATTCAGTTTATCATTATGGAAAACTATTCTAAAGTCTGTTTTTTTGTGTATATTGTACTTTTTTTTGCCATTTACAGGACTTTTTTTATTAATTTGACAAACCATTTTAGTTGTGCATATAATTACACCTGACATAATTATGAATGTTTCGTTTTATCAGGGAGTGACATATGATATGAATTCTATAAAAAAGGCTCTGAAAAAAAACCGTTCCTTAAAATCCACTTCTATGCTTGCCTTTATTGTATCCTTCCTCATCCCTTCTTTTCTGCTTATATTGCTTTTGTTTGTGTGTTATATACAGATAACAGTTAAGGCACAGGAAAAAGAGTATAAAAATACCTTAAACATTTTGTCCTCCCATCTGGTGAATCATATAAACGCCAACTCCGGATTATCACTCACTTATCTGTTTGATCCTGAGATTTCAAGTATGTTTTTTTATCTGAACAAAAAAGAATATACTGAGGACCTGATTACTTATACCCGTCTGTCCCAGAATTATACTGCCACATTAAATAACCGTATGACTCTGATCGGAAACAGTATTACCGGCATTGGTTTTATCCCCAGCAAGTCTAACAGCGATACTCTTTTTTACCTGAAAAAATATAATACCCTTCTTATCAACGAAGATTATGAGTATATGGACTCCGACTGGTACAAACAGCTTCAGAGGAATAACCAGGCCGCCCTATTCGTTCCTTCCAATACCGCTTCTGCGGCGAATACCATTTCTTTGATACGGACGGTTAAAAATATTGATAAACGTCAGGTGGTAGGATATGAGATTCTGGATATCTCCCTGGATTTTATTTTTGAGTCCCTGAAGGATATTTCCATGAGCCAGTACTCCGGGATCTTTTTGGAATCTCCCAAGCAGGAACTGCTTTTTTCCACCAATGAAGCGCTCACTCCTGTCCTCTCATCCCTCCTCGGAGCGGATAACGGCATAAAGCAGCCGGAAAGAGGTTATGATTTATATTCTTATCGGGATAAGAACTTTGGCTTTACCTTTTATTATCTATCCTCTCGCTATGACCTGTACCGCAACCTGCGTTTTGCCACAGGCCTGGTCCTGCTATTCTATTTCGGCATGGTCGTAATGGCCGCTTTTATCTTCGGACGCACCTCCCGCAGCTTAAGCAGCTCCATCAGCCCAGTCCTGGATACCATGGATAAATATCATGCAGGTGATTCCCATATCCAATGTGACATCTCCCAATGCAGTATTTCAGAAATTGAAACGATTGCAGTAAACCTGAATGAAATGATAGAAAAAATAAATACGCACATTGACAACGAATATAAATTTCAGATGGAACAAAAAATAGCGGAATACCAGACGCTGCAGTCGGAAATCAATCCTCATTTTCTGCATAACACACTTAATATCCTGATTGCGCTGAACCGGCTGGGGGATCGGAAAGGCCTGGAACAGTCCATTATCAGCCTTTCCCGCCTGTACCGATATACCTGTGAGCATAATTTTAACAGCACCATTCAGCATGAATTTAATTTTATAAAGGATTATCTGTACCTTCAGAAGACCCGTTTTGATGAACGGCTGGATTTCCAGATATTTATAGAGCCGGGACTGGAGGATTTCGAAATCCCCAAATTCCTTGTACAGCCGTTAATTGAAAATGCTATTGTCCATGGGCTTGAACCTTCGGACCGTAACGAACTTATTCAGCTTTCGGCTTTTACTACAAAAAGCCGGAACGGAGAGGATTTTACAGTCATTACAGTAATTAACAGCGGCCTGCCCTATATTGAGAATAAATCCTACAAACGGGTGGGACTTAAAAATATTGAAGAGCGGCTGACTATTTTTTCTCCTAATTCCTTCTTTATTATCCGGGGAGGAATCGATAAACCTACCAAATGCACCATAATGATACCCAAGCCCCCTACGGAGAAAGGAAAATGACATGTTTATACTGATCGCCGATGATGAAAAAATGATTCGTTTAAGCCTGCAGTCCATGCTGGAGGAGCTTTATCCCAATGAACACATGTATATTCATGCTTCCAATGGGCAGGCCGCCATAGCACAGGTGCAAAAGCTTCCTCCGGATATCGCATTTCTGGATATCCGCATGCCGCTCATGAACGGGCTGGAGGCCCTGGAAACCTGCCGTAAGCTATCTCCCTCCACGAAATGGATTATTCTCAGCGGTTATGCCGATTTCGAATATGCTCAAAAGGCCATAACACTGTCCGCCTATTCCTATCTGCTCAAGCCGGTGGATCTGGCAACGCTGAAGCAGGTGATGGATGATATTGTCGTGTTAAAGAATCAGGAAAAAGAACACGATAATAAATTATTTACATTGGATGTCATCCGCTCCTTCAATATGGCGGATCAGCTGGGCAGTGATGAGACGTCTTTTCTGCCTTACGGAACTAACTCTTACGTTATTTATCAGATCTATATTGATGAACAGGAAAAAGAACGGCAGCACATGCTCAAGCATGATTTATTCCGCAGTATTGATGATTTTTGTCGAAGAAACTTATTTTTATTTTATCATGCGGTATTTTTCAACACCAACGGGGAGCTTTGTGTTATCTGTTCCGTAAAAGATCCTTCTCACCTTACTTTTTTTATCAATTCCCAGATACGCTCCTATCCTCATGACATGATTTCCGTGTTTACCGCCGCAGCCGGTTCCTTATCGGAAATCTATGAAGAAAGCCGCCAAATCTCCCGCCTTTCGGAAATCCGTCTTGTATATGACTGCCGTTCCGCGGCGGATATCCGTTCACTGACAGAAATCCCCATACTACATGATCTTCTGTCTTTTTGTGAACAAATTGACCTCTTTATCCAGAACGCCCTTGTGGGCAGCAGGGAAACCATCCGACAGCTTTCCGCCGCTTTTATACAAAACCCAAAAATGAAAAAGATATTTGATAATATCTGCCTGAGTACCCTGTATCTTTATCTGGAGGACGTACTGGCTCATTCATTTACGGCGGATGACTTTGCCGGCTTTGTCAAAGAGCTGCATGCCGCGGCGGCGGAATTGTCCCATAACGAACCACTGAGGAATTTTGATATAACAGTTATCAAAGATTTTGTACACCAAAATTATGCAAAGGATGTCAGCATTGCTTATGTGAGCGAATATTTTAATCTGTCCTGTAGGTTATCAGAATTAATGTCAAAAGAACCGGGATAAGATGGTAATAGAAGAACGATGGCGGGAAATGGCGGGAATGCCCGAAATTACAGGGGATTTGGCGATTTTATAGGAACAGAAATATAGCGCTATTGACAACTATTTTGAGAAAATAGGCTGTTGGAGCGCTTTTTGTGTGCATTGCAAGTGAAAAAGCAGAGAAATCCCTAATTTACGGCATTTTCTCAAAACAAAGCTTATTTTGTTCAGAAGATTGGTAATGCTGTAATTTGAAAATTGGGCGAGTGTGAATAAGCGTTAGAACGGAAGTGTTAGAAGTGTTATAGGCGTTAGAAATAATCCGAAAAGCCCGGAAGTATCAGCACTAACGCTGTTTATTTCTAATTGTAGTAGGTGTTATTTTTCTAATTTATTTAATAAATTGCAAAGGGACATTTTTACTTTTTTCAATAAGCATGTCCCTTTGTCGTATTTATCAAGGATTCAGGGATTTTTAGAAATATTTGTTCGAGCAAAGCAAAGGGACAAAAGTTGGGAAATAAGTTTCCCATATAAGCAAAAAAATTATGCTAATTTCGAACTATTATCTAACTGGGAAGGAGAGGATTTCTCCCCTTTTAATTTATTCTTAATTTTGATTATTTCAAAAATTTCTATTTGTTCTGATTTAGACAAAGTACGTAGTTCTTTTATGAGAGATATCTCAAAGTTATCCAGTGAAATATCACTTTTGAGAGTGATATTGTCTGAAACGTCATCTCGTAAAATCCAATCACAGGTACAATTTAAAGCGTTAGAAAGTCCTAGCAAAGCAGGAGCTGAAGGAAGCTTTTTGCCATTCTCTATTTCGCTTAAATTTCCAGTAGAAATCCCAGTTTTATCCCTTACTTGTGCAATTGTTAAATGCAATTCTTTTCTTCTTTTTTTTATTCTATCTCCGACATATGCCATGTCCATATATCCTCCTATCTGCAATTTGATCTCAAAAAAGATAAAAATATCTCAAAAGAGATTGACATATTATCTCAAAAGAGATATTATTTAATTGCGCCGGGAAATTAATTTCCCTTAAAGTATAGCAATTCTAAACAGTTTTCACAACTGAAACAAGTGTTCTGCTTATATATCCTACTCAGGATAAAATCTGACATAGTTTACAGAGGGATTGGATACCGTCCATATCATAAAATTAAAAAAAGCCACCAGCGGGAACTGGTGGCATGTTCGTACCGGTTTTCTTCCGGCACAAAAATATATAAGACAATATTATCTTACCATAATTCATATCTAAAGCAATAGTCTATTTATAAAAGTTATAAGAAATGGGGTGAATGAATGAGAGCAGGGCGAAAAGGATGCGACTATGGGAAGTTAGTCAAAAAAAGGCTGATTGACTTGGGAATGACGCAGGCAGAACTGGCGGAAATGATTGGCGTGGGCCGTCCTTATATCTGCCGCATTCTAACCGGTGACCGCAGCGGCGAGAAATATAAGGCTGATATTGATCGGATTTTAAAAATATCGGAATAGGAGGCAGCTATGGATTATGTGACATTGACGGAAGCTGCAGAGCTAGAAGGTTTAAAATATGATGCTATTAAAAAAAGAGTTCTTAGGAAACCAGATGGGTTTATGACAAAAATTGTAAAACAAGAATCTGGCGGAAGGGATATTGTCCTGGTTGCCGTATCATCCCTTTCCAAGCAGGCTCGTGCGGCATGGAAAGAACGGGAAAAACTGAAAGAATATGTAGAGACATGCCCGGAGGAGACGGAAGAAGCACAGCCGAAAAGACCCTGGTACGTAGACATGGATCTGGACTGGTACATATCGAATTATAAAGAACGGTATTACCAGGGGGTAGAGCTGGGGAATACCCTCCGCGAATTCCTCCAGTATGAAGAAAGCGCCCGAACCCTATATGCGGAGTCATTCGCGCAGGAGAAGCTGGGGAAGAGTGCCCGGACCCTGTACCGCCTTGTGAAGTCTTATATGGAGGCTGCGGCCTGGGCGGACAAGCTCCAGAAGGAAACCGGGTTTAATTATGAGTTCTTCAAGGTGCTCAGTCTATGTCGGAAGCCTAAAGAAACCGGGAGCTTCCCGAGCATAACGTCTGAAGTGAAAAAGGTGATTATGAATATCTGGTTTAATGAGGATTTCGCTAGGAATAAAGGGACCCGTGAAATGCTTTACGACAAGCTGCAGGTAATAGCAGATGTTAATCACTGGAAGATCCCCTCTTACCAGACAGTGGTCCGCTATATCCAGTTTTTAATGGAGAACAAGCGGCTGAAAAATGCGCACTTTTTAGCGGAACGTGGCGTAAGGGAATACCGGAATAAAAAGGTGGTAAAGGCGAAAAGGGATACAAAGGGCCTGCAGGTAATGGAAGTCCTGATGGGCGATGAGCATACCTTTGACTGCTGGGTGAGCTATAGGCAGCCGAACGGGAAGGTAATAGCCATCCGCCCAAAGCTGGTTGCCTGGATAGATGTCCGGAGCCGGATGATTATGGGGGATATAATCTGCAAGGATGCAAACGGGGATATCCTGAAGGAATCCCTGCTGAAGCTTATTTATGCGGATGCCAACGGCGTGCCGAAGTACATCCTGATAGACAACGGGAAGGATTATACCAAAAAGGAGCTGACCGGCGTAAACCGGAAGCAGCGCGTCCGGACTGATTTTGACGATGAGGTAAAAGGCTTTTACCAGTCCATCGGGATCGTGGCATATGAACGGGCAAAGCCATATGAAGCCTGGGACAAAGGCCAAATAGAACGGAGCTTCCGGACCGTCTGCAACCAGTTTACGAAATGGTTTGCATCCTATACTGGGACACTGACCGGCACCCGGACAGATGACAAGGTGGACAAGGATATTGACCGGATGCTGAAACGCGGCGAGCTGCTGACGATGGATGAATTTTACCAGAAGTGGCATGAGTGGCTGACAAAAGTTTATGCCTATAAAAGGCACAGAGGGCTTGTAAATGCAAAAGAAACCTATGTAACGCCGTATGAATGTTTTACGAAGGAAGAACGCTACCATAAGGCCGTGCCGCCCAGGGAATACGCTACCATGCTTATGCTGAAATCAGAACATGCACATGTATACCCAACGGGCATTAACCGATTCGGAAACTTTTATATGTCGGAAGAGCTTTGCCAGTATATTGGTGAGGATGTGGATATCAAGTACGATCCAAATGATATCAGCACGGTATATGTGTTTTTCCAGGGGAAGCAGGTATGCGAGGCATACAGCCAGGAGCTGCTGCAGATAGCACCGACCGTGCACCAGGAAGCAGTTGCCGAACATAAGCGCAGACAGAAAGCCCAGGAGAAGCGGGATCGGGAGATTTTGGAGCAGGCCAAAGCGGGGCTGCAAGAGATTAACGAGCAGTTTACTTCCTTCCAGGCAATTGCTGGCGGCATCGATTTAATGATAGGGAAGAAGCCACCTAAAAAAGCAAAGGTGGTATCCCTGCCGGATGATAATACCTACAGACAAGGCTTCCGTACACGGAAAGAGGAAGAACCGGAAGAAAATACTTACCTGGCATCCCAGGGGGAAAAGGCACTGCAAAAACTGCGCGTGATAGGAGAATAAGGATGTTATTTTTAATATTATTGGCAATATCCACCCTGGTTTTTGGGGCAGCCCTCTTTCTGGGGCTGAAAAAGACAGTGGAAGCGTTGAGTGAATTAATAGATTAATTCGGAAAGGAAGGTTACGGTTATGGAAGCTGCATTGGCATATACACAGGAAATGGATTTAAGGGATGAAGTAAATTATATGAAGGAGATCCTAAAGTGCAAAAATCCGGAACTGGCCTTACACGTAGGGGTAAGCCGATCCGCGATCAGTCAGTACTTGAATGGGAATTATGCCGGGAATACGGAAAAGGTTGAAGCAGGATTGAAAACATGGTTGGACAAGGCAAGGCAGGAAGTTGCCAGAATGGAAGAGACGAAAGCAGCAGAAGAAATCCATGCGGTTCAGGAAAGAAAGACGCTGCCAGAGAAAATTCCATATTTTGAATCCAGCGATTATGTGAGCGTGATCGGCCTGTGCCGGATGTGCCAGGAGGAAGCGGCGCTGGGTATCGTAGTAGGGCGCAGCGGGTACGGGAAAACACATGCCCTGCGTAAATACGCAAAGCTGCCGCGCGTGGCCTATGTGGAATGCAACGAGGCGATGAACCAGAAGGATCTTATCCGGAGAATAGAGCAGTCCCTGGGATTGCCGAAATCCTATGGTTCCATTGATGAACGGATGGGCCATGTAGTAGAATTTTTCAATTACAATCAAGGCTACCTTCTGATAATTGACGAGGCGGACAAGCTGATCACGAAATATACCCAGAAGAAGATTGAACTGCTGCGGAACATTACGGATGCGGCGGAAGCCGGGACAGTTGGCATCGTGCTGGCAGGGGAACCGGCACTGGAAAGCATGATCAAGTCTTACGATGAACGTTTTGCTAACCGGATGGATTTTGGCTATAAACTCCATGGCCTGACCAAAAAGGAAGTGGAGAAGTACCTTGAAAAATACGAAGTAGATGAAAGCGCTTTGAATGAGCTTATTGTCCGGGCCTGCAATGGGCGTACTGGATGCTTCCGACTGTTTGACCGTACCCTTAATAATATCATGCGCATATTGCGTGACAGCGGCCAGACAAGGATAACACTGCAGGTGATTAAAGAAGCCAGCCGGATGATGATTTTATAGAAAGGAGACGTATATGAAGAGGATAACAATTATCGTATCAGGGGGCCAGGAGGAAAGCCTGGCGAAACAGCTTGCAAAGGGAGCCGCCCAGCTGCTGGCTGAAAATTGGGATGCAGGGTGCAGCCTGCAGGTGGAAGAGGTGGCCCAAAAGAAAGCGGAAGCCGGACCCACCCCCAGGGAGGATCCATTTGTGGCGAAAAAGGGCCTGCAGGTACCGGGCTTTATGTCCCCGGGTACCTGCTGATGGCGGGCAGGAAGCCAGCCCCTACGTTAAAAACGGTTTGGGGGCTGGCTAAGTCTCCGGAGCTGCAGCTTACCAGCGAGGAGCTGCACCTGCTGGTGGCCGGGTACATAGGTAAGGACAGCCTGAAGGAATTAAATGGCCGGGAGATCCGGCTTGTGGTACAGGAGCTGCAGCGGCGGAAGGACAGCGCAAAACGGCAGGCAGGGGAAACATTTCCCGGGAATGCGGTAACGGTGCACCAGCGTAAAAAGATTGCGCAGCTGGCGGAAGCGTTGGGCTGGAAGGAAGAAAAGCGGGTGAATGGCCTGGCGCAGAAAATGTTCGGGGTTGCGAGGGTGGAGTGGCTGGATTACCAGCAGTGCTCCAAGCTGATTGAGGCCTTAAAGGCCATGGTAAGAAGGGAGATTAAGGAATGAAGCAGACAACATTAAAGGAGTGGCAGGAAGAAGCGTGTGCCCGGTTTGGGGAGGACTTCCGGAAATGGAAATTTCGGTGCCCGGCTTGCGGACATGAACAGAGCATCCAGGATTTTTTGGATATTGGGGCAGACCCGAACAGCGCCTTCCAGGACTGCATAGGCCGCCATATGGGGAAAGGATCCCCGGTAAAGGGTGACAGTTCCGGATGTAACTGGGCCGCCTATGGTTTTTTCGGAACTATGGGAAAGGGCAGGACTGTAATAATGGAAGATGGTAAGAAAGTGGAAGTATTTGCTTTCGCTGGAGAGGAAGGAGAAGAAAATGGCAGAGAAGATGTACAAGAAACTGAATAAGCGGGGCGGGATGAGCATCCCGGCTTCCGTCCGCAGGGAAATGGGATGGGAACCGGAGGATGCCATGGAGCTGGAAGTTACCCAAGATAACCGGCTGGTCATGAAGCAGTACCAGCCGCGCTGTGTTTTCTGTGGGGAAATGGAAGGCGTGGTAACGATATCTGGGAAGGGTATCTGCAAGGGTTGCCTGGCTATAGCAGCCAGGAAGGGAGGCACCGATGGGCCTGAAAGATAAGGAAACAAAAGAATTGATATCCGAGTGGGTAGCCCTGGATAAGCAACGGAAAATAAATGCGAAGCAGGCCAACCAGATTAAAGCGGAGTTACAGGCGCGTGGTTTGGCGTACATAGATGACCATAATGAAAGGTATGTGAAGTTTTACGGGGATACAGGCACCTGCAGCGTGACGGATGCCATGAGCCTGGAAGTTCTGAACGTGGACAAGTTAAAAGCCCTGCTGACACCGGGGCTTTTTGACAGCAAGGTTACGGTGACAGTAAAGCCGTCCTACGACTACGACAAGAAGCTGGAACAGGCCCTAAAAGCCATATTTACAGAAGATTATAGTTTTGAAAGTCTGGAGGACTTCCTGGAGGAATTAAACCCAGCACCGGATGCAAACCAGATGAAGCTGCTGAAGAAGAAGCTGAAGGGGGACTATGAAAAAGACCGGGAAACCCTGGAGGCAGTCTTTGGCAAGTCCCCGGATGGGGATTATGATGTGGAACTGTTTTATATCCACCGGATTAAAAATGGCGAGCTGATCAAGGCATTCCTTCCGGAAGAAGGGCTGGATTACATGCTGCAGGAAATCCGGAAGGTGATTATTGTGGAAACCAAGACAGCTATCAAGCTGGACTATGAGGAGAATTAACATGAGAAGTGAAGCAACCAAACACATGGATGCCTATGAGCTGCAGCATCTGCAGGAACGGATTGCAGCCATGGATGAAGCAGAACTGGAAGAGTACCGGGCCGGACTTGACCCGGACAGCATGGGATTTTTTGAAGAGGAGGCAGGGGAAGATGGAAGTAACGAAGAAGCTGACACCTTATAATTTTACCAACAAAAATGACAAAAACCGCGTCAAGTATATCGTGGTGCATTACTTTGGCGGCCTTTCCACGGCGGAGAACCTGCTGGATTATTGGTACCGTCAGTATGTGGGGGCATCCGCTCATTACATTGTGGGCCATGACGGGAAAGTATATCAGTCTGTAGAGGATGGGGATATTGCTTGGCATTGTGGGGCACAGAAATATGTCCATCCGGAATGCCGGAACAGCAATAGCATCGGCATAGAAATGGCGGTGCGCAAAAAAGACAGTTCCACCCTACTGGCCTCAGATCCGGACTGGTACTTTGAGCCAGCCACAGAACAGGCCGCCCAGGAACTGGTGCGGGAGAAGATGCAGGAATATGGAATCCCGGCAGAAAACGTCCTGCGCCATTATGATGTTACAGGGAAAATATGTCCTTCTCCCTACGTAACAAACGGGGAAGCCTGGCAGGCCTTTAAAGCCGGGCTGGTAGAACCGGAGAAGGAAGAACTGACCAAGATAACCGGGAAGAGTGTAGCAACGGCGGGGCAGATGGCTGCATATCTGATAAGCAAAAACCCGGCAGCTGCCCCTTATGCGCTGGAGCATGCGCAGATTTATCTGGAAGAGGGGGCTGTAGAGAACATCCGCGCGGATGGAGCCTGGGCGCAGCGCTGTCTGGAAACGGGAAACGATACCTTTGCCGGATCCGCTGTTACCTTTGACCAGTACAATTTCTGCGGGCATGGTGTAACCCAGAACGGGATGCGCGGAACCATCTTTCCGGATCTGCGGACGGGAATCCGGGCACAGATCCAGCATCTGAAGGCGTATGCATCCACGCAGAAACTGAAGCAGGAGTGTGTGGACAACCGCTTTAAGTATGTAAAGCGGGGATGCAGCCCTTACTTTGAATGGCTGGGAATCCAGGAAAACCCGAAAAAGGTGGGCTGGGCCGCCGGGGCCGGTTATGGGGGTAAGATAATTGCGATCCTGGATAACATTCTGGAAAGCGGTGAATCCATGGATCCTGACGCAGAAAATAAGCCGGAGCCGGAGCTGAAGCCGGAAGGAATCTTTTTATACCAGATCCGGACAACGGTAAACAGTTTACGGATCCGGAAGGGGCCTGGAACTATATATCCGGAAGTAGGCGCTATCAATGAAGTTGCTGGGAAAAAGAACCTGTATACAATTGTAGAGGAAGAGAACGGCTGGGGCCGTTTGAAATCGGGGGCTGGCTGGATCAGCCTGGCTTATACCCAAAAGGAAGGCGAGTCTTATTTGGTACGAACTACGGTAGACAGCCTGCGGATCCGGAAGGGGCCTGGGGTGGCCTATGATGCGGTGGGAGCCATTGATGAAGAGCAAGGATCTAAAAAAAAGTATACGATTATCGAGGAACGGAACGGCTGGGGCCGTTTAAAGTCCGGGGCCGGCTGGATCAGCTTGGCTTATACCATGCGGGCATAAGGGAGGAGAAGCAGGTGCAGAGCAAAACCATATATGGGAAAAATTTCGAAGAACAGGTAACACAAGAAATACGAATAGTAAGCCACTGTAAGGGCGGCAAAGTCGGATTACAGTGCATGAACCACCTGGTGGCGCAGGTCATGGCCATTCAGGAAGCCGAAAAACCCGAAGAGGTTAAGGATATGTTTATGCGGGTATGTGGATATCTCAAATGTTGTATAGATGCCGAATTTATTGATAAAGAAAGCGCAGAAGAAGTTATGGACCTTGTTTGCAAGCTGGCGGCCAGCGAGGAAGCAAGGCTTATCATGAAGGGGATGAAGGGGGAATGATCCTATGTGGCTGATAAAATTACACATTGCCTTCTCTGTTCTTTGCCTGGTAACGTTTTTGGGGTTTAGAACAGTATTTCGGGATGCCATAAAACAAAATGGATGGATTCCAGAAACTAAAGGGGCGAAAAAACGAAACAAACTTTCCGCATATCTTATGCTTTTTTGTCCTATCATGAATATGCTGTGCGTTCTTATGGTACTTATTGAGGCAACTGTTACAAAAGTGGATTATGAGGAATGGGCAGCTAACGTGGGTAAAAAGGAGGAAAAATGAAAGAGGATAAATTTAGAATAGGTTTAAGCATATATGAGATGATATTTGCTCTTATGTTGATGTATTGGGCAGGGTTACAACCTGCTCCTTACGAACCGCCTGAAGGAACTGTTTTAATTGCTATTGCCCTGGGATTTTTGGCCTTATATACAGCAAGGGTACAAGATTAATTTAGAATTTAAGGAGAAAGAGATGGAAAATAAACAGGAGATTTTAGATTTATTGTTGCCTGCCCTGCAAGCCACCAGAAATTTGCATAATCTGATATCCCTTACTTACGATACAGAAAAAGAAGTGGTTATAGCTTGCTTTGCGGGAGGAAAAAAGCTGGCAAACGTATGTGGAGACTCGGGAACATCTATGATACGGGATGTTATAGGGCAGATAGTTTAAATGAGGAATTGCAGATGAACTGTAGAAAGGAGCATGCATGGAAAGCTGTAAAGGATGTATACACGAAAATCATGAATCTGAGGATTGTCTGCATTGTTCTCGGGCATATACGGATGAATACGAAAAAAAGCCTGTACAGACTAATTGGGAGCGTATACGATTCATGTCCATAGAAGAAATGGCGGATTTACTAGAAGCTCAATCCAGATGTGAATGCTGTGCTATGAGGTATGAGGATTGCAGAAAAATATCTGACTTGAGTTGTTATGAACTAATTTTAAAATGGCTTATGCAGCCTGTAAGTTGAACTTTAAGGAGGAATGACATGAGAAGAGACAGGCAGTGGAGGAAAAGGGGAACTTTCATTCCGGAAGAAACCCGTAATATTAAAAAGATAACCTGCAAAGTGTGCGGGAAGGCATTTTATCCGAAATCAGAATATTTTGCAAAAGACAGGGTTATAAGCGGAGGAATTTCCGCAGCAATGAGCGGAAGTTCAGCCGAACCGGAAATATACGATGCAATGGATTGTCCGGAATGCGGATGCCAAATGGTACTAAAAAAACGGTTACAGACCGTTAAATGACAATTAAGCCGGTATGACGGGAAGGAAGAACACCGAATGAAAGAAAAATCCAAGATATTAGAGTGTGCCTTGGAGGGAATACAACTTTCTGAAGATGAAGTTAGACTGGTGGAATGGATTACGGGATGGGACTTGTGGACAGTACAGCAGTTTTCACAGATTGTAGAAAAATGTCGCATGTCTACAAAGGACGGGCAAGGCCGCAGCCGCCCAAATCACAATTAGGGGAGGAAATAATATGTTACCTTTCGTGGAAACTATATGTAAATTGATATATCGTATCCTGCGTATCGTTTTTGGATTATTCCTGTGCACTAAATTTTTTCTGGGAAACCGGGAAGAAAGCCATACCTTATGGTATGGGATAGCCTGTCTTATACTCTTTATTTAGGAGGGATGGCCAATGGATAAAAATAGCCCGGCCGCAGAACTGGAACATTTCCTGAATTTTGTGGAGGCCTGCAGCCAGGAATATAAAATCGCTTATGACAAGGTAAATGAAGAGGACCGCAGGGTACAGGATTTCCTGCACCAGATGGAATTTGCCAAAGACCAGGCAGAACGGAACCGCGTGGCCACCAAACTGCAGAAAAGCCGGAGGAGCAGACGGCAGAATAAAGATTTAGTAAAGCGGGATGAAAAGGTGGTGCAGTTTTTCTTGGAGGAGAAAAACCGGGGTGTCTTAAACCGGATGCGGCAGCTCCTGGGACAACAACGGAAAGAAGAAGAATACCTATCCGGGGAACGGGTATACAAGCCAAGAGTAAAGGAGCCTGAATGAAGAAGCAGAAGGAACAAAAGGAACGGATGAGAATCATTTCGTTAAATTCCCATTCTAAAGTGGAGTTCGGAGTGGAAATACAAAATGGGGTAATTACCAGGACTGGCCGCTTCTACATGTACCTGCCGGTCCGTAGAAAGGGGAAAGGATAAGATGGAAAACTGCATATATAATACAGGAGGCTATTGCTACCTGCATGAAGAAAGCTGTACTTTTGTCGGCATAGAAGAGGAGTGCACGGATGCACAGGAGGGGTAAAGGTGGTATTTACCCCATATGCAAGCTCAAGAAGATGGAAAATAGATGGAGATATGGAAAGAAAATCGTACATTGAAAACCGCATATTGTTAGCAACTTTTTTCTGATTTCTCTTGCAATACCACCTATTAGGTGGTATAATAAAGACAGTTAAAGGATAACCCTTTAACAAATAGCTGGGCAAGCAGAGAAAGGAGAAGGTATGGAAGAGAACATGACAGATAAACAAATGGAAATCCTGTTGACCCTGGTAGCCGATAAATTTTCCGCATGTAAGACAATGGAAGATGTGGAAGCTGCTGTGAAAGAAGTCCGGGAGATGGCAAAAAAAGAAAAGCCTGCCGATTAAGGCAGGCAGGGTGATGGACAGGGCGGGCGGACTTGCCGCCGCTTGCCCCATCCAAGACTATTATACAGTCGGGAGGAAAAAATGTCAAAGCGGATTAAGGAGGCCCGGGAAGAAATCGGGATGAGCCGGGCGGAAATGGCCAGGGAATTTGGGATGCCGATCAGAACCCTGGAGAACTGGGATCGGGAAATCAGTTCCCCTCCCATGTGGGTGGAAAAATTGATACTGGAGAAACTGGAAACTTTTAAAAAATAGACACAGGAGGAAATCGGGATGGGAAAAATTAAAGGATATGCCAACTATGGAGTGCTGGCACACGAGAAACAGGTTATATTTACGGCAATGTCAAAACACCCACATGCGGATATAAGCGAGGAAGTGGAAATGGAACTGCCAGAAGGATGGAGTGTTGCAGCGACAGCTGCTGGTGACTTGTTAATCGAGTCCCCAGAAGGGGAAACCTGGCCTGCAGATAAGATTATTGATAGCTGGGGAGACGCTCCTGTATTGAGCTGGTTTGATGGCGTGAAGAGCCATAGGATTACGTTGGAATGGAGTAAATAAAGATAAAGAAGAAAGCTGCTGACGATATTGGTTAGCAGCTTTTTTTAATACAAGGAAGGAGAACGCATGAAAGCAGAATTGCTGAAGGAGTTGATCGAAGAGACAGAAATGAACGACATTGCTGAACGTTACCAAAACGTGGCGGCCATTATCGGGATAGAGAAGTTTGTGCAGCTGGCGGATTATGCCCGTGGGGACGAAATTTATTTTCCGAAGGCGGAGAATATTATCGCCCCTGCCAGGAACCGGAGGATTAAGGCGGAATATAACGGCTACAATACAAAGGAGCTGGCGGAAAAATACGATCTGACCATACGCCAGATTGAAAACGTTTTGAAGGATGAGCCTATCATCGGCCAGTATGATATTTACGATTACCTGCCAAAAGAAACTTAATTTACCGGAAATGTTTCCCCTAAACATTTCCAGAACATATTGTTACCCTAAGAGTATGACGTAAGTCATGCTCTTGTTTTTTGTCAAAAAAGGAGGAAACGGGATGGATATTTTTGCAGACGGAACGAAAATTATTATGTTTATTGGGGTAATGGCTTTTATGGTATCCATTATCACGGAAGTCTTGAAAAAGTGGGAATGGCTGGATCGTAAGGTACCCACGCAGCTGCTGACTATCTTTTTGTCAGTAATTTTATGCCCATTGTCATATATAGCGATGATGGTTTACAGCAAGCAGGTAATTGATTGGTTTACTTTCTTTGCTTCTTTCCTGGCAGCGTTTGTCGTAGCAATGGTAGCAATGGACGGCTGGGAACGTGTAAAGGAGCTTGCGAGCCGTTTCATTGACTATGGCGGTAAGTAAAAATGGAAGAGCTTATCACATTAGCTATTGTATTGGGAGTCGGCTTCAGCCTGCTGATATTCCTTGCAAAGCAGCAGTTTAAGGACATCAAAGACGGAATTGCACAGACAACACAGCAAATTAAAGAAAATGACAAAAAAACAAATGAGCGGATTGACAAGTTGGAAAGCAAAACAGAGGCGGAAATAGCAAACATCAAAAACGATTTGAGTGGAATAAAGGGTGACTTTGCTACAACCTTTGTGCAGCGGGAAGATTTTTTCCGGAGCATGAATGGAGTAGAGGACTCCATCCGGAAGATGGATAACAAAGTAGACAGGCTGCTGATCAACAGTAGCGGGAAGGGGTGACACAGGTGGACAGTTATAGCCTGGAGCAGGAGGAGATTAAAAGGAATAAGGCAGTCCGGGGATTTATCGTCCGGAGCCTGGTAAAAGGGTATAACTATACCGCTATTACCCGTCAGATTGCCGGCGCCCTGTGGTCGGCTGGCCTGATTTTATCCCCGGATATTTCCAAGCATATTGATTATCTGGTAGACGCTGGATACGTGGAAATTACAGGGGATAAAGTAAAGGCGTTCCGTGCATATCAGGATGATGCTATTTTGAAACTAACAAAAGAAGGTGTTGACCTGGCGGAAGGCACAACGGAGGATCCGGGGGTTGATATTTAATGGGAAAACAGCGGAGCAAGAAACGGATAACCAGTAAGATTGATGAGCTTCCGGAGCAGCTGCGCCTACAGGTGGATCTGATGCTGGCGGATACCAGCAATACCTATGTGGAGATTAGCCAGTATCTTAAAACAACCGGTTATGAGATATCCAAGTCCTCTATCTGCCGCTATGCTGCCCGTACCAATACGGCTATGCAACGGCTGAAGGAAGCACAGTTGCAGACAGATAAGTTAGTCAGTGTAATCAGGGAGAATCCGGAGGCAGATTATACGGAAGCCGCGATCATGATGACCATGAACGGCCTGGTGAACCGCATGGCCACGGCGGAGGAAGAGTTTGACCTGATGCCCCTTGATAAGGCAGGTCGCCTGATAGCGTCCCTTTCCCGGACTAAGGTGTACAAAGACCGGGTAAGGCAGGATATGAGACGCAAGGCCGATATTGCATTCCAGGAAATGGAAGCAGAAATCCTGAAGGTAATTAAGCAGGATCCGGAATCCACGGAAAAGCTGAAGGAAATCCTGGGAAAAGCAAAAGAACGGATGGTGCAGGAGGAATGATTGATCTGGATGAATACCTCCGGGAGCTGGAGGAAGAGGACGATCGGGAGATTAAGGACAATGAGGCATACCAGAAGGCCCTGTTTGAAGAATATGTCCTGCGGGGATCGGAACACCGGAAAAAAAGGGAAGAACTGAACCGGCTTTATCAGGCGGGGGAGGAATTGTTTGGAGAAAAAGGCCTGCGGAAACAATTGGCAGCCTTTGACTTGGCCTATTTTGGCCGTGCTTACCTGCCCCATTATTTTATCCGCCAATCCCCGGCCTTCCACGGTGAATTGGACGATATCTGGAGGCAGGGTGTTATAAAGGGGCTGGATCCTTACACAGATGCTAAGACAATCGCCCGTAAGGATGGAAGCAGGCAGGCTATAGCCGCACCCCGTGGACATGCCAAGTCTACCAATTTTACCTTTAAAGATACCTTGCATTCCATTTTGTATCAATATAAGCATTACCCTATCATCTTGTCCGACAGTTCCGAGCAGGCAGAGGGTTTTTTGGATGATATCAAGACAGAGCTGGAGGACAACTACCATATCATCCAGGATTTTGGACAGGTAAAGGGCGATAAGGTATGGCGCAGCAGCGTAATACTTACCAAGACCGGAGTTAAAGTGGAAGCCATTGGATCCGGGAAAAAAATCCGTGGCCGGAGGCACCGGAACTGGAGGCCGGATCTGTTTGTTTTAGATGATGTCGAAAACGATGAAAACGTAATGACTCCGGAGCAGCGCCGGAAATTAAAAAACTGGTTTGACAAGGCGGTCAGCAAAGCCGGAGATACCTATACGGACATTATGTACATCGGTACGGTTCTTCACTACGATTCTCTGCTTTCCAAGGTTTTACAAAATCCGAGATACCGGAGCAGAAAGTACCGGGCGGTGATATCTTTTGCCAGCAACCTGGCATTATGGGAAGAATGGGAACGGATTTATACAAACCTTTTTGATGAGAGGCACCAGGAAAACGCCAGGACTTTTTACGAGGCCAATCAGGAAGAAATGCTGGAGGGGACAGAAGTTCTCTGGGAGGAGAAGTTTTCCTATTACGATTTAATGGAAATGCGAGTATCCGAAGGAACGGCTTCTTTCAACTCCGAGATGCAGAATGATCCTATCGATCCAGAGAATGCGGACTTCCAGGAGGAATGGCTGGATTATTATGAACCGGAACTGATGGACTTTTCCAAACCCAATTTTTTACTGGTGGGGGCCAATGACCCTTCCCTGGGAAAAAATAAAAAGGCAGATACCTCATCTATCATGGGCCTGGCGTTGGACTTGAATACAGGCTATATGTACATCGTAGATGCGGACGTACAAAAGCGGAAGCCGGATGCCATCATAGAGGATGTAATCGAAACCCATAGACGCTATAAGCGTGACCTGAAGAAAGGCTTTTATAAGTTTGGTGTTGAAACGGTACAATTCCAGTACTTTTTTAAGGATGTGATGGCTGCCAAGGCCCTGGAGGCCGGGGAGTACATTCCCATCGAAGAGATCCAGTCTATAGCCAACAAGGAGCTGCGGATCCGGTCCCTGCAGCCTTTTGTAAAAAACAAGTGGATCAAGTTTAATAGAAATCATAAAGAATTGATTAAGCAGCTGACCGAGTTCCCCATGGGCGCGAACGATGACGCGCCGGACGGCCTGCAGATGGCGGTCAGCCTGGCACAGTCGGTTCGGGCCACAGCTTCCAAACCGGAATATAAAACCGTGCAGCGACGGCGCAGCAACTTCAGAAAGGGGGCCTGGTAGATGGCTAAGAAAAAGAAGAAACAGAAAGCTTATAATCCCGCCATGGATGATGGCACAAGCCGCCCCATCCGGGCCGCTGTTGCTATTGGAGATCCGCAGGACAAGTATAGTGAATATCCTTCCAGCGGCCTTTCCCCCCGCCGTCTTGCGGAAATTTTCCGGGAGGCGGACGAAGGAAATGTGCTCCGGCAAATGGAACTTTTTGAAGAGATGGAAGAAAAAGACACCCACCTGTTTTCCCAGCTGCAGACCCGGAAACTGGCTGTAACCGGCCTGGATTGGGAAGTACAGCCTTTTTCGGAAGAAGAAAGGGATGTGGCGGTGGCTGAGTTTGTCGACGACCAGCTCCATAGCCTGGAAAGCATAAACGATGTGCTGCTGGATATCCTGGATGCGGTGGGAAAGGGTATCAGCCTGTCGGAAATCACCTGGGGAGTGGACAGCCAGGGCCGGAACGTGGTGGAGGATATCACCTGGGTGCATCCTAAAAAGATTTTCTGGGACAGTATCGACGATGCTATCAAAATTACTACCAGGGAGTATCCCCAGGGCATCCCCCTTCCGGATAATAAGTTTATTGTCCATAAGTACAAGGCCAAAAGCGGGCATCCCAGCCGGGCCGGAGTCCTCCGGATTGTCAGCTGGATGTACTTATTCAAAAATTACGACCTCAAAGACTGGGTATCCTTTTGTGAAGTGTTTGGGATGCCGTTAAGGCTGGGGAAATACGATGCCTCCGCCTCAGACGCGGATAAGGCTGCCCTCATGGAAGCCATTATCCAGTTAGGGACGGATGCGGCTGGAATTGTGCCAAACACTACAACGATAGATTTCATTGAAAGCAATAAGCAATCCAGCGCGGAAATCTATGAAAAGCTGGCGCGTTATTGTGATGAGCAGATGAGTAAGGCTGTCCTGGGACAGACCCTGACGAGCGATTCCGGCAGCGGCAGCTATGCGCAGTCAAAGACCCATAATGAGGTGCGTAAGGACTTGACGGCGGCGGATGCCAACGCCCTGGAAAATACCCTGCGCCGGGATTTAATCCGGCCCCTGGTGGAGTTTAATTTCGGGCCGGGAACGCCTATCCCTACCCTGCAGTTTCAGACAGAGGATGCCGAGGACCTGAAGGAAACGTCTGAAATATACCGCACCCTGGCCTGTGACATGGGCCTGGAAATCCCCAAAAGACACCTTTACAAAAAATTTGGGATTCCTAAGCCGGAACATGGGGAGCCGGTGACGCAGCGCCAGCAGCCAGCCGGAGTGCCGAGGGCGGAAGTACAACTCAAATTAAAGGCATCTGGGGAATCGGACCCGCAGCCTTACATAGACGGTCTGGTAGAGGAGTCTGCCAAAAAGGGCAGCGAGATTTTTACACAGCTTCTGCAGCCGGTACTCAATATAATTGACAAAACCGACAGCCTGGAAGCGTTACAGCTGCAGCTGAAGGATAAGGAGCAACTGAAACAGCTGTACCAGCAGATGGATGGTGCAGAGCTGGAGGAACTGCTTGCCCAGGGCATGTATGTGGCAAACCTGATTGGGAGGATGGAGGAAGATGGCTGATGTGACCTATGGCACCGTGAAAGAGGGGTTATTCCAAAGTGCCCTGGATTTCCTAAAACAGAAAAAGCCTCTTCCATCCAAGTTGTACCGGGAGCTGGAGGAGGAAGCCAGGGCAAAGGCCTTTACCGTATCCGGCTATACCACGATGGAAATCCTGGAACAGTTCCTGCAGGAATTGGAGGCCGCTATTGAGCAGGGAACGACAAAAGAGGAGTTCCGGAAAAAAATGAACACCTTCCTGGAGGAAAAAGGTTATGAGGGGATAAATCCCTGGAAAGCGGATGTGGTGTACCGGACCAACCTGCAGACGGCATATAACGCAGGGCACTATAAAGCCATGACGGATTCGACGACCCGGAAGCTGCGGCCATACTGGCAGTATATTACTGCCGGTGACGGGAATGTCCGTCCCACCCACGCGGCCATGGAAGGGAAGGTATACCGGTGTGACGATCCCATATGGGATATCTGGTATCCCCCGAATGGTTTCCGCTGCCGCTGCGGGGTGATATCCCTGACGGAGGAGCAGGTAAAGCGCCGGGGGCTGCCAGTGGAAAGTGTCATGCCCCATGAAATCGACCGGGAAACCGGGGAGGCAGTCTTTTATTGGCCGGATAAAGGGTTTTCCGGGAACCCGGCAAAAACCGTTTGGAAACCGGATATGCAAAGCATCCGCCCGGACCTGCAGGGTGCGTACCAGGATACCCAAAAGGAGAAACGCCGTAAATGGCGAAATGCGGACGAAAAGAGCCGCGGTGGAAGGAACGGAGGGTAAAAGAGTTGTAACGCCGATTGACGCGTTATAACGGCGTTAGAGAGGGTAATAAAGATGAAAGATGAACCAACAACAATTATATGCGCTGCCGAACAGGTGGCTATGGACGGGGTGCCGGAGGAAATAAAAATCCTTCCCCTGGGAATGGTCCATAACGTCCACCAGGATTTTTTGGTAGATGACGAAAGCTGCCGGGCTATCATAAACCAATTTGCAAACAGAAAAATCGATCTGGTAATTGATTATGAACACCAGACACTTTTCAATGTACAGGCCCCGGCAGGGGGCTGGATAAAAGAGATACGCAAGGGAGAGGATGCGCTGATCGCAAAGGTGGAATGGACACCTAAAGCGCAGGAGTACTTGAAAAATAAAGAGTACCGTTACCTGTCCCCTGTGGTAAATGTCCGGAAAAGTGATGGCAGGGCGGTATCCATTAGTTCGGTGGCCCTGACAAACACCCCGGCAATTACGGGGATGTTTGCGGTCGTTAACTCTGCCGGGATTCCGGCTGGGTATATAAATCCTGAAGGAGGAAAAGAGATGGAATTTTTACAGATGCTGGCGGCCATGCTGGGCCTGCCGGAAACAGCAACCGAAGAGGATGTAAAAAACGCAGTGGAAGCGCTGCAGAAGAAGGGGACGGAAACGGAGCCTGTTGCGAACAGCACGATCTTATCCATGCTGAGTCTGAAAGCCGACGCAAAGACGGAGGATGTAACGGCAAAGATCCAGCAGCTGCAGAACGGCGGGACGGGGATGGCTGCGGAACTGGCAGATTTGAAAAAAAAGTTTGCGAAACGTGAAGCGGAGGATGCAGTGACCGTAGCTTTAAAGGACGGAAAAATTTCCGCCGCACAGAAGGAATGGGCAGCTGAATATGCACTGAAGGATCCTAATGGCTTCCAGAGTTTTTGTGAAAAAGCAACGCTCGTTGTTCCTATGGGAAAAACAGAAATGACAGATCCGAAGGCTTCCGGAAGTAAAGCCGAAATAGACATGATGGTGCTTAAGAACCTGGGGCTGACGAAAGAGGATCTGGAAAAATACGCAGACAAGGAGGCGTGAAAAAATGGGTAGAATCGGAAACGAACGGACAGGCGCAAATAACCTGGTGTTACAGGTTGCTGGGGGGCAGGTCTTAGAACAGGGTACTATGGTGGCTCTGAACGCGGATGGCTATGCGGTCCCTGCCGCCAAAGCAGCGGATCTGGTGATTGCCGGTGTGGCGCAAAGCTATGCCAATAACCGCCAAGGAGCGGACGGGGCCGAGGTTGTGTCGGTACGCAGGGGGGCATTTGTAATGGCTGCCGATGCAACGATAAAGGAAACAGACTTGTTAAAGACGGCCTATATGGCCGATGCCAAAACCCTGACCCTGACGGCAGAGGGATCCAGCCCGGTGGGGGCGATCCTGGAGGTGGCGGCGGATGGTGTAACTGTCCAAGTAGGCACAATGGGAATGGATATAACCGTAAATGTACCGGTTACGCCGGGAGCTTAAGCAAAAGGAGGACAAAGGAATGTTAGTAACAAGTGCTGCCCTTGTGCAGCTGAGAGTAGGTTTTTCAGCCGCGTTTAATCGTGGTTTGGGTAATGTAGTAACCTTGGCAGATAAGATAGCCACCACGGTACCATCTTCCACTGCATCCAACCTGTATGGTTGGCTGGGATCCATTCCCGGCCTGCGGAAGTGGATCGGAGAAAGGGAGATTCAGAAAATATCGGAGAATGATTACAGCATAAAAAACGAACCGTTTGAGCTTACCGTTGGGGTAAAACGGACGGATATCGAAGATGATAATTATGGTGTATATACCCCATTCATGGAAGGAATGGGTGAAAGTACAGCCCTCCATAAGGAGCAGCGGGTAGCGGAAACCGTGAAAAAGGGGTTCACTGACCTCTGCTATGATGGAAAACCCTTTTACAGTAAAGCCCATAAGGTCGGGGAGACAACCTACAGCAACCTGTCCGATGCCAAACTGAGCGCGGATTCCTTTATTGCTGCCAGGACAACTATGATGAGTCTGAAAAATGATCAGGGACAGCCCTTAAACCTGGTGCCGGACACCCTCCTGGTGCCCCCGGCCCTGGAACAGGAAGCCCGCATGATCCTAGAGGCTGATTTAATTAATGGGACAACTAACATTAATAAAGGCCTGGCTAAAGTGGAGGTTTGGACGGAACTGGCAGACCAGCCGACCCAGTGGCACCTGTTGTGTACCAAACGTAGCTTAAAACCTTTCATTTTCCAGGAGCGAGAAAAAGCCAAGTTTGTCGCTATGACCAAAGAAACAGACGAAAACGTGTTTATGAGAGACGAATATCTGTATGGGGTAAACGCCAGGGATGGCGTAGGCTATGGATTTTGGCAGATGGCCTATGGCAGCACGGGTACCACGGCAGGCTGATAGGAGGAAACGGGGATGGCATATTGTACGGAAAGTGAAGTGTTTGCAGCAGTTAAGGAGGATGCCTATAACAGCCTTCTGGGAGAGCAGTACATAGAAGATGTGGAGGAACGGAAAAAACGCCTCCAGCCCCTTGTAGAAGAAGCGATCGAAGATGCGGACGCAGAAATAGACGGCTATCTTGCGAAAAGATACTATGTGCCTATGTCCCCGGCCCCCAAGGTGTTAAACAAATTTAGTAAAGATATAGCAGTATATAATCTGATGAGCCGGATCGGGATCGATGAGTCCGACAGGGATAAAACCTATCTTAACAGGTATAATGCGGCGGTAAAATTTCTGGAAGGTGTTGCAAAAGGATTAATAGATATCGGCACCAGCGAAACAGGGAGTAGCCAGAACCAAGCGGCCCAGAAGGGCTTTCGGATGGAGCATTCAGAACGTCTGTTTTCTAGGGAAAGCATGAAAGGGTATTAAAATGTCGTCTGTAAATGTGAAAGTCGATGGGGATGTGCAGCGCCTGATGAAGCGCCTGGGAAGGATTGCCGGTGTGGACAAGGCCGGAATTAACAATACGATTGCGGAGGGCTTGCGGACCTCCACAATCGAACGGTTCCAGGCGGAAAAATCCCCGGAAGAAAAGAAATGGAAGCAATCCATTCGGGCCAGGGAGGAAGGCGGTAAGACACTGACAAAAAGCACTGCGTTACGCTCCTCCATCCGCAGCGAGGCATCGGCGGATGGGCTTGCCATAGGGACCAATGACATCCGGGCGGCAACCCACCAGTTTGGCGATACCCGCATAATAAAAGCCAAACGGAAAAAGGCGCTGCGTTTTCGTATAAATGGCCGCTGGGTAAGTAAAAAGGAAGTGAAAGTTACGATACCGGCCCGGCCTTTCCTGGGAGTTTCGGAAGAGGACGAAGAGGAAATAAAAAAGCTGTTGGGTAAGGCCCTGGAGGAGGTATGATCCATGATCACAGAATGCAGAAAGATATTAATAGAAACCTTGAAAGAGGCAGGCATCCGGAATAAACCGTATACCTCCCAGAAGTACCTAAGTCTGGCACAGGAAAGCCATGTAGGGGCGGTCTTATTTGAAAAAGAATCGATGCAGAAGGATTTACAGAACCGGGTTTATACCGGGGAGGATGGAAGAAAACGGAAACGGAAACGGGTGTTTTCCCGGATGGCATCTTTTAATGTTGTGATAGGTGAATACACCGTGGAAGCGGCAGAGGCGATTTATGAAAGCTTTTTGGAACATCTGCCTGCAGGGTTTTATATTGATAGAAATTATGTAAGCATCGAACCGGACGAAGCGGAGTGGATGGATGAAAAGGATCACATCCTGAAAAGCAAAGTGGCGGTGCAGCTTCTGGTCCTTTGCAATGGCGGCGTTTACAAAGATACGGATTACCTGCAGACAGATAAGGTGGATATCCAAGTCAGGAAGGAGTAAGGATGGCGGCAACAAACAAAAAAGCGGAACCGGCGCAGAACCGGAACATAACCATAGAGGAGTGGCGGATGGCCCATAAGGTGCCTATGGCAATCCATTGCGGGCTGTGTGCCCGGAAGGGATGGAAGCCCGGGAAAGCGGTTCCGGAAGAAGAATATATCCAGGCCGAGAAAGAATTTTTAGAAGGAGGGGCAAAGTATGTTACGGGACGTAAGGCATGAAATTACAGATGGCCTCCTGGGGCTATCTAAATACCAGGGAACCGGTGTGCATGTAAAAATCGGGGCATCACCCATCGTAAGTGCGGAACCGGTGGTAATAACCGGCAGCATGTCCGCAGACCGGATAAAGGAATACCTGGGATTAAGCCCCCTTGCAGATAAAACCATGGACAGCGTGGAAAATGGTTCCGGCCGGGTGTTATGCATTCCTGTGGCCGCCAGTACGGCGGGAGGAATTGCAGAAGTAGAAACCGATGCAACCGGAACGGGGACAGTAGCCATTACCGGAACTCCCACCAATGCATTTTCCCTGCAGGTGGTGATTACCGGTAAAGGAGGCCTGAACGCGGCAGCTTTCCAGTTTTCCCTGGATGGTGGCTATTCCTTTTCGGAGGAATTGACGGTACCTGCCAGCGGAGAATACACGATAGAATCCGCGAAAATAAAGCTGACCTTTACGGCGGCGGAGGACGCGGAGTTTGAGGTGGGGGACAAGTTCCTGGCAACGACCACAGCTCCCAGAATGACCAACCAGGATATTCTGGGAGCATTAGAAAAGCTGAAGAATATTAGCACTATCTTTGAATACGTCCACATTGTAGGAGAAACAGAGCCGGAGCTGTGGGCAGCCGTTTCTACCTCACAGAAGGAATTGGAAAAAACCTGGCATAAACCGGCTTTCTTTATTCTGGAAGCCTACGAAAAGACGGCAGGCCAGACCCTGGATGCTTATATCCTGCAACTGGAGAAGGATCGGAAAAAGATAGGGAACTATCATATCCAGGTAGTGCCAGCCAGGGCCTCCTATGTTGGCATGGACGGTTTAGTCCGGGATACCAACATGGCCGGAATTGTAGCTGGCCTGTATGCCCAGGTGGATGTGAATAAATCCATCGGGGAAACGGCGGTGATCAGCCTGTCGGAGGATAAGGTACGTAAGCTCCTTCCGGAAGGCCTGGAAACCAGCCACATCGAAATATTGGATGCTGCTGGATACCTGACCTTCCGGGAATATGACGGTCTGGAGGGATTTTACGTCACCAATGCCCGCATGATGGGGCCGGAGGGGACCGATTACCGGTATGCAGAGGATGTGCGGGTGCTGGATAAGATTGTCCGGGTGACGCGCGTGGAAGCGTTAAAGCAGCTGCAGTCCGATGTGGATCTGGATAACCTGGAGGCGGATCTGGCAGCAAAGGCACAGTTTATACAGGCTGCGCTGGAAACCATGATAGAAAATAAAGAAATTTCTGCCGTTACGGTTACGATTCCGGAGGATCAGGACATCCTGACAGATGAAATTTTCCGGATTATCATCCGATACGTGCCCCGTGGAAAACTGCGGGAAATCGTGATCGACCTGGGAATGAAAAATCCGGCTGCACAAGCGGCCTGAAAGGAGTAAAGATGTCGATTAGAGTAAATGGAAAAGCATATGACTGGGGAGATGTCAGCCTTCAGATTCCCGGCCTGGCTATGGAAGTCCAGGAAATTAGTTATGACGATGAATTGGAAAAGGAACTGGTTTATGGCATGGGAAGCAAGCCCCGGGGATATGGGCGGGGGAATTACAAGCCCACCGGCAAGGTATCCGTTCTGCGGGATGATTACGACGCATTAGTGGATTATTGTAAGCGGATCGGGAAGCCGCTGTATGAAGTGGAATTCCCGAAAGTGATTGTATCCTATGCCAATGCCGGGGACAGGACGCGTCAGGATGTGCTAAATAAGGTTTCCTTCAGCAAGTTAAGCCATAAAGATGCCCAAGGGGACAAGTCCCTGAAGGTGGACATTGACCTGATGATAGCCGGGACCATCGAACGGGATGGCCTGGCACCGATCTGATACCAATCAAAATAATTATCAAAAACAGGAGGATTTTAACCATGAGCGATACCGCACAGTTTTATTCCAGACCGGCTGAACCGGTAACAGAAAGCTACGGAGAGCTGGAAACGGCATCCGGGCAGGAAGCGAAAGAAAAGACCAGCCTGTCCGATATCCGGGACATCCAGGCATTGAAAAAGAAGTATGGGGAGCTTTACCAGATCGATATCACGGTAGGGGAAGATGACGAAAACGAAGGAAATACTTTCCGGTACTATTTCCGGAAGCCTTCCACCGCTTCCTTTAACCGGTATTTAAAAACGGTAGGGAAAAATATGGCTACTTCTACCGCTGCCTTTACCAATGACAATATCATTGATGAGCAGCGGGACGATTTTGGCCAGAAAGCCATACAGTACCCGGGATTGCCCCTGAACTGCGGGAACAAGCTGCTTTCCGCCCTGGGAATGGGTGACAACGTAAATTTTCGGAAAGTATAAGCCAGTGCCTGGAAGAGATTAAAGAATCCATGGACGCGGGGCTGCTGGAAATTTACCAATATGTCCCGCAGGCGATGCTGGAAGGGGTGGATCTGTCCCAGGTTGGCCTGGATACCTTTGCCCGCTATCTGGCTATGGCCCGGTACCTGGAGGAGGTACAGGCTAACGTGATAGCGGATGCCCTGTCCAGGCTATTCCCGAATTAGAGAGGAGGAGGGCATGGGCTTTGAAGCCATTTATAAGTTAAGCGTTGTGCTGTCCATGGTTGACCGTCTGACCTCCCCCATCCGGAGCGTAGGCGGCGAAGTACAGGGGGCCATGGGCAAAATAAACGGCATGTCCCAGAGCTTTGGCAACATGATTACCGGAGGGGCCGCCATGGCCGCTGCAGGCACCCAGATCGCGGCAGGCGTGCTGCAGCCGGTGGAGGCCACCTTTGAAACGCGGAAGGCGTTAGGGGAGCTGTCCAGCTTAGGGGTAAAAGACCTGCAGGCCGTGGAGGATGCCGCAAAAGAGTTTTCCAGTACCTGGGCCGGGACCACCAAGCCGGAATTTATTTCCGCTGCTTATGATATTAAATCCGGAATTGCGTCCCTATCGGATGAGGGGGTGGCGGGTTATACCCGGGTAGCGGGCCTGACGGCCACGGCCACCAAGTCCACCATTGGAGAAATGACTGATCTGTTTGCGACAGGTTACGGGATTTACAAGGATTACTATTCCGATTTGTCGGATATGGAGTTCGCGGAAATCTTTTCCGCAGGGATATCCAATTCCGTGCAGGCTTTTAAAACAACCGGTTCCGGGATGGCGGAGTCCATTAAGACGTTGGGGGCATCGGCCACGACGGCCCAGGTGCCGCTGGAAGAGCAGCTGGCCGTGTTGGGTATGCTGCAGGCCACGATGTCCGGTTCCGAAGCCGGGACCAAGTACCGGGCCTTTTTGAAATCCGCCGCCAAAGGTGGGGAGGAGCTGGGGCTGAAATTTACCGATGCCAACAACCAGCTGCTGTCCATGCCGGAAATCCTGGGAATTTTAAAGGGCAAATTTGGCGATACCATAGATGCCGCAGAAAAGATGGACTTGCAGAAAGCGTTTGGGGATGCGGAAGCAGTTGCCTTAATTGACCTGATGTATAACAAGACAGGGGATATGCAGGATAACATCCTAATGCTGTATGATTCCATGGGCCAGGGAACGGCAGCCACCCAGCAAATGGCAGATGCTATCAATAATACGGAACCAGCCAAGTTTGAGCAGTTAAAACAAAAGGTACATAATACCGCCGAGAGCATCGGCAATACCCTGTTGCCTACCATAAATGACCTGATGGGCCGGATTGATGGCGTATTAACCAAGGCGGATGCCTGGATCGCCAATAACCAGGATTTGGTCCGGGTGATTATGCAGGTGGCCCTGATAGTAGGGGCATTCCTGGCGGTAGGGGGCACCACAATAACGGTGGTGGGTACCGTGGGCCGGATTTTTACCGGTACTGCAGGTATGATATTGAAATTTGGGGGTGTGCTGAAGGCGATACCTGGAGGGCTGCAAACGATGTACCTAAAAGCCCTGTATGCCGGGGATGCGGTCCGGGGGGCCTTTACCAAGATACAGGCGGCGGGGAGCATAGCAGCCGGTGGGGTAAAAACCTTTGCCAGCGGGGTGGTATCCATGGGCAAAAGTGCCCTGACGGCAGCCACCACGGCCCTGAAGCCCTTAATTGCATCGGTGTGGGGATTTACGTCTGCGCTATTGGCCAACCCGATTACCTGGATCGTGATTGCGATCGTGGCCCTGATAGCCGTTTTTGTCCTCTTATACAATAAGTGCGAGTGGTTCCGGAATGGGGTAAATGCCATCTGGGACGGCATCAAGGCCGGAGCAAGTGCGGTAGCTTCCTTCTTTTCTAACATGTTTAACGGTATCAAAAATGTGGCATCCAATGTCCTGGAGGCAGCCCGTTCAACCGTTTCGGAAAAGCTGAACAATATCAAAGCAGCTTACGAAGCAAACGGCGGCGGTATCAAAGGGATCGCAGCGGGAGCCGTGGAGGCCGTGAAAGGATATTATACGGCGGGTTTTACCTTCCTGGATAACCTGACAGGCGGAAAATTATCCGCTATTGCCGGAAAATTTGGAGAAGGGATCCAGAAGATAAAGGACAAGATAAGCGGTGCCATGAACTGGTTCAAGGAATCCGGTAAAAAAATCTTACAGACTTTTGCAGATGGGATTCAGAGTGCGATTTCCGCGCCTGTGAACGCGGTGAAAGGTGGGCTGCAGAAAATACGTCAAATGTTACCTTTTTCGGATGCAAAGGAAGGCCCATTGTCTACTCTGACTCTATCTGGACGGCGAGTCCTGGAAACCTTTGGTACAGGTATTAAACAGGCAGAAAACATCCCAGCGGATACGGTGGAGCAATCCTTCCAGCGGATGCACTTTACAACAGCCAGACCAGAACAACAGAAAGAAAAAATGGATCCCCTGGAACCGGGTACCAACAGGGAACAGGAAGGAACAGGGAAAACAATAACAAAGCAAACAATTATCGAACATCTGGAAATCAACCCGGATCTGAATAAGATGAAAGACCTGAAGTCACTATTTGACCTCATAGACGAATTAAAAGCATTTGTGGACAGCAACCACACCGACGCGGATCCGGAACCGCAGCCAACGTAAGGAGGGAGACATGGTTTACCAGGACGATGATACCATCATGATAGGCGGTGTCCTCCTCCCCGGCCTGTATAAAAAGGTGGAGGTAAAGACAGCGGCCAAGATCGATGAGCAGGAGGTGGAAGGCAGTTCCGCCAAACCCAAGCAGGCAACAGGATATGAGGATGCGCAAATATCTATAGAGTTAGAATTGCATGACAGCGAAGCGCAAACAAAAGAAGATAAGCTCGCTGTTATACAAAATCTTTTCCGGATGCGGGGCCAGGAGCTGCCGGAAGTCTATCCTGTAATCAGCACCTATACGGCTATCCGTAATGTAGACCAGGTTTTGATAAAAGACATGAGCAGCCAAAGCAGCAACAAAAAAGACATGATAACCGTAACCCTGGAGCTGATGGAGTATATCCCCCAGACTATTAAGGCAAAGAAAAAAAAGTCCGGATCCGGAAGCAGTTCCGGAAGCAGTTCCGGATCCGGCAGCCAGACAGGCATTAACCAAAATTATTCTTCCTACCTGCAAAAAAAACGAGGGAGCGCACCGAAGAAACCAAGTAAAACGGCCCCATCCCCTGCCGTGGATGATGATAAATAAGGAGGATACGGATGCGGACAGAAGAACTATTTTACCCGGAGCTGCAGGTGGTGATAGGACCATATGTCCTTCAGGAAGGCATTACCTTTACTAGCTACAGCGATCCAAAAACACCTTATGATTGGTGCAGGATCCTTTTCACCGAGGAATTCCAGGGAAGCATCCAGGTGGAGGAAAAAGCGGAGGTGGAGGTTTATGCTGGCTATGGCGGATCTCTGCAATTATTTTTTAAAGGCCTGGTGGCAAAGAACTACAACCAGGCCGGGGCAAAGGATGAAATCCTGGTAAAGGATTACAGCCTGAAGCTGGCGGAAACGAAAGTAACCAATACGTTCCTTGATGTATCCCCGCAAGAGCTGGTTCAGTACAGCCTGCAGGAAGCTGGGATTATAGAGTATGAACTAACTGACCAGGTGTACCGTCCAAAAGGTGTGGTATCCGTGATTCAAAAAACAGTGGTGGAATTCCTGAAGGAAATCAATGCCCTATGGAACATTCAAGCAGACAGCTATTTCCAGTTGGGAAAATTTTATTGGGGAATGGAGCCTGAACAGCAGGAAATCTATGTATTTGAATACGGCAGCAATATTATATCGCTGACCAGGGAAAACAGCTTTTGGGTATTACTCACAGTGAGTGTCCCATTTATTGGACATTCACAATTAATTGAAGTAGAACATCCTTATGTGAGCGGTGAATTTTTAGTAAGCCGGGTATCCTGTTTTGTTAATGAGGATGGCTGGCTGCGGACAAAAATATGGTTTCAGGCATAGAAAGGGAGGCAAACATGATTGATGAAATGGCAATAACCCTGCTGGAGAAAGTAAAGGATCAGTATCCCCATGTCGCCCATCCAGCGGCTATGCGCGCCAGGATTACGATGGCGCAAGAGCTGCCGGAAGAATATAGCTATGACATAAAGCTGACCGAAAAAGAAACAGGTGTTACCAGGGAGTATACAGTTACGGGCCATAAGCACCGGTATCGGGTAAAGGTTCTTGGAAACAACAAGGATATTTTGGAAAGCTATCCGGAGCTGGTTAACATAGATTCCCGGCAGGCCTATCAGGTAGGGGATATTGTTTCTGTGGCTTTTGTAGGCGGAGAAACAGAAGCCGTCATTATGGGAGGGTAACGATGGAGGATATCAGGCTGGACAGCAGCTGGAAGCTTACCCAGGCAGCCAATGGGGACGCGCCGGTGGTATCCGGGACGGAATGCCTCCTGCAGGACATCCGGCTGGAATCCCTGACCCAGGAAGGGGAACTGTTTTACGATCCGGATTACGGATGGTCTTTACTGGACTTCCTTCAGGGGGAAGATTCGAAGCTGAAAAGGGCAGCGATCGAAATGCGAGTCCGGCAGCGTTTATCCAAACGGACGGCAATCGACCCCGCCAGCATCCGGACAGTGATATCTTTTCTGGAGGATGCATTACGGATACAAGTCCTTTTTTATCTGCAGGAGGACAAGACCCAGGAATATGGCCTGGAAATCAATCTGGACCGCATACGAGTGGAGGTGGAATAATTGCTGGACGATTCGATTTTGGATGAAATCTTTCCGGTCCCTAAAATTGAGGACCTGAAGGAAGAAAAAGTGGAGCAGCTGAAGCAGGAAGGGTTTGTGATAACAAACTTTGAATCTGGCGGTATCTTTAACATGCTGCTTATGATCGTGCTACAGATACGGATCGAGCTGATAAAGCTGTTAAGGGCAATACTACCCCATTTGTATGTATCCCATGCTACAGGCACCTGGCTGCAGCTTCTTTCAAAAGATTTTTCCAAAGAACTAAAGAAAGCAACCAAGACCTGCGGCGAGCTTACCATAAGCCGGGATTCCAAGGCAGAGGCCAATACCCTGACCATACCTATTAATACCATTTTTAAAACGCCAAAGGATATCAACGGGGAGGAACTGCGGTTTTTCTCGACACAGGCCGTAGTTATGCTGTCAACGGAAAATACTGCAAAAGTACCTGTGGAAGCGGAGGTGGCCGGAAGCAAGTACAACCTTCCGGCAGGACAGATTAACCGATGTATGATCCATCTGGAGGGGATCGATACGATTACCAACCAGGTTGATTGGATCAAAGAAGTGGGGGCTGATACGGAAGAGGAGGAATCCCTGCGGGAACGGACATTGAATGCCTGGGCGGAGCTGTCCAGCAGGCCGATTGCCATGAAATATAAAAATGTGTGTGAAGCGGTGGAGGGTGTCCTGTATGTACGGGTGGATGACCTGCATCCCCGGGGACAGGGGACCATAGATATCATTGTAACTTCCACAGCTGGGGAAGCCACAGAAAGCTTGTTGGAAAAGGTAAGGGCGGCAGCGGATGGGATTAAAGGAGAGTATGACAACCTGCTTATCAAGAGCGCGGTTACGGTAATTCAGGATGTGACTGTGGTTATTACCCTACCGAAGATGGCAAGCGATGAGGGCGTGGCAACACGGGCCAATGCCATCATTTTGGATTTCTTTAAGATTTCCAAAGACCGCAACTTAAATGAGTTGATGCATGTGGATCTGCTGTATGCGTTAAAAAAAGGGATCCCAACCATGAAAAATGTCAAAATCACAGAACCGGCAGAAGATGTATTACTGGATAAGGACAAAGTTATCGTATTAGGAAACGTAACCGTGACGATTACCAGGGAGGATGCATGATTTTTAAAACGTTTGGCGAGTACATGTTTTACCTGCTTACTGCCCCCTTAAAAAAAGATAAGCCACAGAATCAGTTTTATCTCTATTTTAAGGTGACCGGAACGGTTTTTGATGACATTAAGCAGGATATCTTTAAACTGCGCAGGCAGCGGATTAGCAGCACGGCAGAGCCGGTCATGCTGGATATCATCGGGCAGGATAGGAAAATGACACGGCTACAGGGAGAGCCGGTGGAAGCCTGGCGGAAGCGGCTGCAAATGAAAGCTATCATTGCGGAGCTGGCCGGGAGCGAAAAAGGAATCCTGCTGGCTCTGGAGAGCGTGGGATATAATTACGCTTATATTGATCCACTCTGGAAAGTAGATCCGGAACGCTGGGCGGAAATAAATGTGGTTTTCCAGAAAGACATTGATGAAGAGGAATACATCGATTTCCAGAGCATCAAGCAGGCAGTGATGGAAACGAAGCAAGCCAGTACATTTCCGCATTTTATTTTTCATTATACGACCGGGATCCAGATCATGGAAACACTGCTGCTTGCCAGGGTGAACTGCCGGTTTATCCTTCCGTTCTGGACCGGTATCCGGCTGCTGGATGGTTCCTGGCTGCTGGATGGGGACGGTTACTTAAATGCAGAGTTGGTAAGTTTACCCTGCCGGACAAAACACCGAACCGGTTTCCTCATCCCGGAACGGCTGGAAGAAGGAACTATCACCGTATCCCATAACCTATGGTTTCTGGACGGGAGCTACCTGTTAAACGGGGAGCAGACAATAGATGCATACAAGATAACGGAGGCAATATAACATGGCAAACAGTGTAATTACATTAAAAGCCCGGGAAAAGATGGTAAAGGCCAGGGCGGGGATCCAGCCGCTTCCTGCCATTGTAGGGATGGCTTTTGGGGATGGAGGGGTGGACAGCTCCGGGACGGTCCTGGCCCCGGGGGAAACTCTGCGGAATGAGATCCTGCGGAAGGCAATTGATGGCTATACAGAGATAACAAGCACTTCCTATCGTTATACCTGTACCCTGGGAAAAGAGGAACTGGTGGGGAATGCAATCAGTGAGATCGCCTTATATGATACGGACGGGGATTATGTGGGGCTTAAGACTTTCCGAACAAAATATAAGGATGAAGATATGGAAATGGTTTTCGAATTAGATGACCAGTTTTAGGAGGTGAAAAGAATTGGCAAACTTTGAGGTACCGGAAAATCCGGAATTCACAGAAGATATCAGGAAACTGGAAACAACCGATCCGGGGCATGCAAATATTTTTAACGCGGTGTTTGAACCAATAATCAACAATGTGTTGCATGTGAAAAAAATGATAACAGACCACATGATGGCAAAAAATCCCCATGGAATAAAACCAGCAGACCTGGGGCTGGAAAATGTGGAAAACAAACCCATGGGAGAACTGAGTACGGAATTCACAGTGGCGGGTACCCGGTCTAATATACAGAGTGGGCAGGCCATGAAAACCATTCTGGGGATGCTGTCCCGCTGGTATACCGATTTAAAAACGGTAGCTTGGTCCGGAAAATATAACGACCTTACAGATAAACCGACAATTCCGAACGGAGCAGCTGCCAGCTGTGCGGTTGCAAACAATGATACCACAACAGCAGCCGGTTCAGTTGCCGATGCTAGGATTGTAAGGCAGCATGGACTGGAAATTGATGAGATAAATAGGGATTTAGATAGCTGCAGCTTTGAACGACGGGAGGATGGTGCTTACATTACTTACACCCCTCCAGGAGGTGCTGATCCAGTAGTAAAAAAATTGGGTAGTAATATACAAGGGAAGGTCATTTCTTCCAATGCGGGAAATACAGTTAACAGTACTCTGAACAGATCTTTTACTTTTACCTGCAGCGAAGCTGGATTTTATTTAATTATTGCATCTATAGGTGGTAGAACGTCTTCAGCAAGGGGGACGATTTCTATTAAGGGAGTAACACCTAAAGTAATTTGCAATTATACTACCAATAGTGCTACAGCAATATTTTCTACGTCCTATGCGGCATACTTTGAAGTCAAGCATGAAACAACAATAACCGTATCTGCATACTCGGACAACGGGAATTGGGAAGCAGATTGTGGGGCAGCAACAAGTGTTTATATGTTTCAATTTACTTAAAGCTCGCATTAATCTTTGGTAAATTTATAATTTGTAAACTATCATGGACACTGGTGCAGTTACTCCATCCTCCTTGCTTTCACCAGTAACTGTAATAGTAGTTCCTGTATTTAGCATACCTTCATAAACATCGGACGTTATAGACCAAAGCCATCCTCCATTATTCGCTAAAGTGTGATCAATTTTTGTTACTTCACTACCAGAAACAGTAACATATACATTTCCAGAACGAAGTCCACCACGGCTTGCTACAATAATGTAAGTTCCAGTTTTTGTTATTGTCACTTTGATTCCTGATAGTCCAGATTTACACGTTATTAATTCAGGAGACTTAAATGGGACCCATACTGCATCCGCACCTGCCTTATACTCTGGAACGCCATTATTCAGCCGGAATTGATACCCTCCTAAATCCCTATTTATCTAAGTAACTATAAACAATCATTAAAAGAAAAAAAGGAGAACGAAAAAATGAAAGACAAAGTAAAATTTGGAAGTACGGAGCTGGAAATTGATTCTATTGGATATCGAAATACCGCCCTTGTTATTTCTTTTGTCGGAGGGAATACAGCGGATTTGGAAAGCAAGTTCCGGATTGGACAGGACGGGCTGGAAGAGATTCAGCAGTTGAACAGCGCAGGAAATGTGACAGCAACACATAAACTTTATGATATTTTTTCCTGTATTAGTAAACAGATAGGTGGAACTACCTTGGAAAATGGAAATAAGGTGGATGTAGTGGAAGTCATTCTCTTACAGGAAAGTGAGTTGGAAGCGGAAATAAGGCATCTGAAGGCACGTATGGCGGCAAATGAAGAGGTGGCGGATACGTTGCTTATGAAAGATTTAATGGATGGAGGGAATTAAGATGATCGCAGCATTGAAGAGAATTTACAAAAAAACAAATGATGAAACATACCTTACGAATGCCGTATTAGAAGGCTACATTACAGAAGCGGAGAAGGAAGAAATTTTAAGAACTGCATAGAACGTTTCCCCTCCTGTTGTATAATAATCTCATTATACAACAGGAGGGTAGTATAAATGAAAGAATTACTTATTAATGACATTCTTAATGGTATGGCTGGAGAATTGTCAAAAGAACAAATGACAGCTTTAAAGACAACGCTATACATTAAGATGCATGATTATCAAGTGGAACGAATATCCACAGCAGTTTCCGAGGTAAACGGAAGTTGGGTGTACTGGCTGAATCTATTTCTGGCACGGAAGGGTACAGAAGGAAAGTCAGAAAGAACATTAGAGCAATACCGGATTCACTTGAAAATCCTTTTATCCTATTTAAACAAAAATATCCAGGATATCACGGACGAAGACCTTTTTTGTTACCTTATTACTTATAAGAAGCTCAGACGGGTATCAAATGCCTATTTAGACCATATTCGGCTGGTTTTCTGCAGCTTTTTTGGATGGCTTCAGAAGAAAAAGTATATTGCTATAAATCCGGCAATAGGGCTGGAACCTATTAAAAGTGAGCAGAAAATAAAGAAGCCATTTACGGGAGAAGAAATGGAGCAGATCCGGAATGGCTGCCAAACAGAAAGGGATTTAGCTATCGTAGAACTACTTTATAGTACAGCGATAAGGGCATCTGAGCTAACAGGACTAAACAGAGAAGATATTAACTTTATTGGCCGGGATATTGTGGTTTTCGGAAAAGGAAAAAAAGAACGGGAGGTATATTTAAATGCCAGGTCTTTTGTGCATTTAAAAGAATACCTGGAGAATAGAAAAGACGATAATGAGGCCTTGTTCGTCAGTATTCGAAAACCCTATCAGAGGCTGAGTGTTAGCGGATTGGAAGAAGTACTCCGCAAGATTGGCATAAGAACGGGAGTGGCCAATGTGCATCCCCATCGGTTTAGGAGAACTTCTGCCACAGATTTATTACGGGCAGGAATGCCAATTGAAGAAGTAAAGGAGTATCTAGGGCATGAGAAACTAGATACGACTATGATTTATTGTTCTGTTGCACGGGACAATGTGAGAAATTCTCATAAAAAATATATGTGTTGTGCTTAAAAGATACAAATAGTAGGTAATTTAGAAGCCTGGTTTGTATCAGGCTTTTTTGTCATACAAAAAATCCTTACTATTATGCCCAAAATGAATATGTAAGGAGAAAAAAATGGATAGTTTTATAACCTGGATTGGTGGTAAAAGATTACTCAGAAAAACTATATTGGAAGAATTTCCGCAATCATCTGAAATTGAACGATATATTGAGGTTTTTGGTGGTGCAGGTTGGGTTTTATTTGCAAAGGAATCCCATGCTCCAGTAGAAGTATTTAATGATGTTAATGATAACTTAATAAATCTGTATAGATGCGTAAAGTATCATCCAGAAGCGCTGCAAAAGGAAATTGAATGGAGTTTAACAAGCCGTGAGCAATTTTATGAAAAAAGAGAAAGGATGGGCTATCGTGGAGAAACGGATATTCAGAGAGCTGCAGACTACTTTTTTATAATTAAAAATAGTTATGGTGCAAATTGCAGGACATTTGGTTTATTAGCTAAAGATTTAATAAAAGCAAGTGAATATTTATCACAGGTTTCACTTAGATTAAAGAAAACTATAATTGAAAATATTGATTTTGAAAGACTTGTTAAACTATATGATAGAACTGGCGCATTATTTTATGCAGATCCACCATACTATGGATCTGAAAAGAATTATACATGTGAGTTTAGTCAAGATGATCATTTGCGATTGCATCAGGTATTATCTGAAATTAAAGGAAGGTTTATTCTTTCTTATAATGACTGTGAATATATTAGAGATTTATATAAATGTTACAGAATAATAGAGATAGAACGCTCAAACAGCCTTATAAATAAGTTTAAAGTGGAAAAGTATAAGGAACTTGTCATAAAAAATTTTTGATAAAAATGTTATAAAATAACAAAATACGTTATTATATCCCATAAAATGATAGAATGTCACATGGGGCATAATAGTATGATAAGGATTCATTTATCAAAACTCTTAGGTGAACGTAGATGGACTCAAGCATATTTGGCTCAGATAACTGGTATTCGGCCTACTACAATATCGGATATTTATAACGAGGTTGTAGAACGGCTAAATGTGGAGCATTTGGATCGAATATGTGAAGCCCTTGAATGTGATATCACTGATTTGATTGAGTATGTCCCGAACAAAGAGAAAAAGACAGGGGCTAATTTAATCATTGAAGAGCACGGGAACCGAAAGAGGAAATGACAGAAAAAAGGCGTTTAACAAGCATGTTAAATGCCTTTTTTCTTTTTGAATATAAATGATGAGGAAAATAGGGATTTAGATAGCTGCAGCTTTGAACGACGGGAGGATGGTGCTTACATT
>OLRD01000183.1_pt1 | contig 58284 bp, 31 predicted proteins | sample 1672051 | NCBI WGS metagenome assembly OLRD01 (sample SAMEA3136640, study PRJEB25190) | human gut metagenome | biome: human gut; feature: human-associated habitat; material: faeces | place: Austria | collected 2013 | reverse complement strand
AAACAGCTGATGGCTGGTGCCGGAATCATGCTGCTGGGAACTACCCTGATTCCACAGCTGGCAACATTGTTCTCTTAAGAGGAGTGGTAGATGAACACCATCATTGAGAGAATTACGGAAGCGATAAAGGATATCCTGATCGGGCTTATCAAGTCATGTTTGGATAACATGTTCACGTCTGTCAATGAGCAGGTGGGAACCATAGCCGGGCAGGTGGGACAGACACCGCAGGGATGGAATGCAGGGATCTTTAATCTGATCCAGAACATTTCCCAGACAGTAATTGTCCCCATTGCGGGACTGATCATCACCTTTGTCTTGTGCTATGAGCTGATTACGATGGTAACGCAGAAAAACAATTTCCATGAATTTGAGACTTACAACATTTTCCTCTGGATTTTCAAGGCGTATGTAGCCATTTATTTGGTGACAAATACGTTCAATATCACGATGGCGGTCTTTGATGTTGGCCAGCATGTGGTCAACAATGCCGCCGGGGTGATCTCCGGGAACACAGCGGTGGATGCATCAGAAGCAGTCGCAAGGATTGTGGATGCACTGGAAGATATGGAACTGGGGGATTTGTTCCTGCTATCCATGGAAACGCTGTTGATCAGTATTACCATGCGGATTCTGTCGATCATCATAACCGTTATTTTGTACGGAAGAATGATAGAAATTTACCTTTATACTTCCATAGCACCAATTCCGTTTGCCACCATGACCAATAAGGAATGGGGCAATATCGGAAACAACTATTTAAAAGGCTTGTTCGCACTGGCATTTCAGGGATTCTTCATGATGGTCTGTGTGGGAATTTATGCAGTTTTAGTAAATGCAATGACCATATCCAGTGACCTTCATGCAGCAATGTTTTCAGTAGCGGCTTATACCGTGATTCTTGCATTTTCATTATTCAAGACCGGAAGCCTTAGCAAATCAATATTCAATGCCCACTAACGGGCAGGAAAGGAGCGCATACCATGGCGTATGTACCAGTACCAAAAGACCTTACCAAGGTCAAAACAAAAGTAGCGTTAAATCTGACAAAGCGGCAGTTGATTTTCTTTTCACTTGCCGCAGTTGTGGGAATTCCGTTTTATCTGTTCATGAGAAAACCAATCGGTTCCAGTATCGCTGCCATTCTGATGGTAACGATCATGCTTCCGTTTTTCTTCATGGCGATGTATGAAAAAGACGGGCTTCCCTTTGAAAAAGTGGTGGCAAATATCATTCGACAGAAGTTTATATGTCCAGCGGTAAGACCATATAAGACAGAAAATTTTTATCAGGAGATTTCCACCCTTGTAAAAAAGGAGGGTGTGCCGGATGGCAAAAAAGACAAAGCAGGAGGCTCAGCAGGAGCGTCTGTCCCTGGCGGAAAAAAGAAACCGTCAGGAAAGAAGAAACAAAAAAAGCAGAAAAGAAAGAGAACAGGAAAAGCGTAGGAAGAAGCAGGAACGGGATCGTAGGAAACAGAAAAACATTCCTACAACTGCACAGCAGAGTATTCCGTATATTCGGATGCTGCAGGATGGTATCTGCCAGGTGACAAAGACCTTTTTCTCTAAGACAATTCAGTTTTATGACATCAATTATCAGCTGGCTTTAAATGAGGATAAGACCACGATATTTGAGAATTACTGTGATTTTTTAAATTACTTTGATTCTTCCATCAGTGTGCAGCTGTCCTTTATCAATCAGCAGGTGGATGTGGCTGAATTTGAGAAAAGTATTGATATTCCGGATCAGAACGATGACTTCAATGCCATTCGTGAGGAGTACCGGACCATGTTAAAAAATCAGCTTTCCAAGGGAAACAATGGTCTGGTGAAAACCAAGTATATCACTTTTGGAATCGAAGCAGAAAGCCTGAAGGTGGCAAGACCAAGGCTTGAAAGGATTGAAGCCGATATCCTGAACAACTTTAAAGTTCTGGGAGCACAGGCACATTCCTTAAATGGTCTGGAGCGACTGGAGATTCTGTATCATGTGTTCAACCAGGATCGGATTGAACCATTTAAGTTCCAGTACAAGATGCTGCCGGAAACAGGATTAAAGACCAAAGACTTTATTGCACCAACTTCCTTTAACTTTTCCAAGAATCAGACATTTCTGATGGGAAAGACCATGGGAAGCGTGAGTTATCTGCAGATCCTGGCACCGGAGCTTACAGACCGGATGCTTGCAGATTTCCTGGATGTGGATGACAGCATCAATGTCAATATTCATATCCAGTCCATTGACCAGAGTTCTGCGATCAAGATGATCAAGAGCAAGATTTCAGATTTGGATAAGATGAAGATTGAAGAGCAGAAGCGGGCGGTACGTTCCGGGTATGACATGGATGTGCTTCCATCGGATCTTGTGACCTACGGGGAAGAAGCAAAGAATCTGCTGGAAGATTTACAGTCCAGAAATGAGCGTATGTTTCTTGTGACAGTGTTGGTGATGAATACCGCAAAGAAGCGTCAGAAGCTGGATAACAATATCTTCCAGGTACAGGGTATCGCACAAAAATACAACTGTTCCTTAAAACAGCTGGACTATCAGCAGGAAGCAGCATTGATGTCCTGTATTCCACTGGGAGTCAATCGAATTGAGATTCAGAGAGGGCTTACCACATCGGCAACAGCGATCTTTGTGCCATTTACGACACAGGAACTGTTCCAGGAAGGGGAAGCTCTTTATTATGGATTGAATGCATTATCCAACAACATGATTATGGTTGACCGGAAGCGTCTGAAGAACCCGAATGGACTGATTCTTGGTACACCTGGTTCCGGTAAATCCTTCTCAGCAAAAAGAGAAATTACGAACTGTTTCCTGATTACGGAGGACGATATTATTATTTGTGATCCAGAAGCCGAGTATTATCCACTGGTGCAGGCACTGCACGGACAGGTCATCCGGATTTCACCGGTATCAGACCAGTATATCAATCCGATGGATCTGAACCTGAATTATTCAGAGGAAGATAATCCGCTGTCCTTAAAGGCAGATTTTATTCTGTCCCTGTGTGAACTGATTGTCGGTGGAAAGAATGGACTGGAACCGGTAGAAAAGACGATCATTGACCGTTGTGTGCGGCTGGTCTATCAGGAATATCTCGCTGATCCGGTGCCAGAGAAGATGCCGATACTGGAGGATTTATATAATCTGTTGCGGAAACAGGAAGAGCCGGAAGCACAGCGTCTGGCAACTTCATTGGAGATTTACGTTACAGGTTCCCTAAATGTATTTAATCATCGCACAAATGTGGACATCAACAACCGTATCGTATGTTTTGATATCAAGGAGCTTGGAAAACAGCTGAAGAAGATCGGGATGCTGATTGTGCAGGACCAGGTATGGAACCGAGTGACGATCAACCGTTCCGCTCATAAATCCACCCGTTACTATGTGGATGAATTCCATCTTCTCTTAAAAGAAGAACAGACAGCAGCCTACAGCGTGGAAATCTGGAAGCGATTCCGTAAATGGGGCGGTATTCCGACAGGAATTACCCAGAACATTAAGGATCTTTTAGCTTCCAGGGAAATCGAGAATATTTTTGAAAACTCTGATTTTATCTATATGCTCAACCAGGCATCCGGTGACAGGCAGATTCTGGCTAAACAGTTGAATATTTCACCAACCCAGCTGTCTTATGTAACCAACAGTAATGAGGGTGAAGGACTTCTGTTCTATGGAAATGTGATTATTCCGTTTGTAGACAGATTCCCGAAGAATTCCCTTTATAAGATTATGACAACCCGCCCGGAGGAAACAGCCGAAGCAGGGTAATACAGGAGGAGTAAAACAATGTTACAGGTAATTTCATATGGATTGACATTTTGTGGCGGTGCTGTATTTGGCATCGCTATTCTCTGTTTATTACAGGCAGGGAAAGGGTATCCGAAGAAGGAGGAGTAATCAGTGGCAGAACAGAGAATGAAAGTCAGGGATAAGAAAGTCCAGAAAATGACCAAGGATGGTCTGGTGGAAGAAAACCTGACGGATAAATCTTCTGTTCGTGTCAGTAACCGTGCCAGTGATGTGCAGATGGGAGGAAAACAGGGGGAAAAAGAAGTAAGCCTTGTGGATAAGTCTTCCCGCCAGTCTGAACGGAGTGGGAAAAATATTCGTCCCTCTGTGCAAAAATCCAGAGATGCACCGGAACTGATACGGGCAGAGAAGCAAAGTGAGGATCTTGGACAGAGTAGAAAACAGCAAAATAGAAAAAGAATCCGTGCTGAAGTCGGAAAAGAATCCAGACTTGCAGAAAAATCCGAAGCCGGACAGTCAGGGAGACTGAAAGAAAAACGTGCGGATCTATCAGAAAACAGAGGAGACAGCCGGAGAAATCAGACCGGTGGTAGCAAAAAGCCAAAACAAAAACAGCGTTTGAAGTTTGCTTATGAGGAAACTGGTGCTTCTGTGAAAAATGATAAAGATATGGAGAAATTGAACCAGATGGATACGGATGGAGTCAATTTCCGACATCAGAAACAGAAGGAAAAAGCCAAAAAGTTTTCTTATGAGGAAGCAAAAAAGAAGAAGGAAGCAAAGCAGCATTCCAAGAAGGCACAGGTCTATCAGGCAAATGATGGAGAAGCTCCTGGAAAGAAGAAATCCCGCTTGAAGTTTGGCGAAGGGGAATCTGTGAAAACAGAAAAAACTTCTGTTGTCAAGAAAGCAGGAAGTGCAGCTTCCGCAGCATTGCACCGTGAGATCAGCAAAAATGAAGACGATAATGCGGCGGTAGAAGGTGCCCATAAGTTAGAAGAAAGCGGCGAAGGTGTTTACCGGCTGGAACAGAGAAGTGCCAGACGCAGGAAACAGAGGGCATTCAGAAAAAGAAGCAGACTTGAAAGACAGGAAGAGAAACAGACACAGGCGGCAGCCCGTCAGGAACAGAAGAAACTGAAAAAACAGATTCAGAAGCAACAGATCAAACGGGATTATGCCAAAGCGAAGCGAAGTGAACAGACAGTAGGAACAGCTACAAAAGGTACGATTGATTATATCAAGAAGATTGGCGGCAAAGTCACCAACTTTTTTAAAGAAAACCGGAAGGTGTATATCAGTGTAGCAGTTCTGATCGGATTGATGTTTCTGATCATAACGAATGTCACGTCATGCTCTGCAGTGTTTTTACAAAATGTGATCACTTACACCGGAACCAGTTATCTGTCATCGGATCAGGCAATCCGGGAAGCGGAACTGTATTACACACAGCTGGAAGCTAATCTGCAGGAGCGGATCAACAATATGGAATCTGAAGAACCAGGACATGAGGAATACCGATATAACATCGGACCTATTGAGCATGATCCGTTTATCCTGATTAGTTATCTGTCTGCAAAGTATGAAGAATTTACTTTTGAACAGGTCAAGCCGGAGCTGGACGCCTTGTTTGCAGAGCAATATCATTTAACTACTGAAGCAGTCAATGAGACTGTAACGGAGACAGCAACAGTAAGAGTTGGAGAATCTTTGGGACAGGTTGTGACCAGTGGATATTGTAACTGTCCAATCTGTTGTGGTATTTGGAGCGGAGGACCGACTGCCAGTGGAGCATATCCAACTGCCAATCATACCTTAGCGGTAGATGCTTCCAATCCGTTTGTTCCAATGGGAACAAAGGTAGTTATGAATGGTGTCGAATATACCGTAGAAGATACCGGAGCTTTCGCAAGATACGGTGTACAATTTGATGTCTATTATGACAGTCATGCGGCAGCATCTGCACATGGACATCAGACCTGGGAATGTTATCTTGCAGATGATAACGGAAGCAATGAAGTCGAAGTGACCAGAATCAGAGATGTGGACACGCTGAATGTAACATTGACCAGTGGAAACCTGATGTCAATCTGTCAGGACAGGTTGGGATTTTTCCAGAAAGAACTGTTCAGTGCCTACAACGATACCAAAGGCAACCTGCAGATGTTTGCAACACCGGTTGATTTTAACTGGTATTCCAGTGTGACCAGCTATTATGGATATCGGATTCATCCAATATCAGGAGCAAATCAGTTACACAATGGTATGGATATCGGAGCACCGGAAGGGACAAAAGTAATGGCAGGGCTGACCGGAACGGTTACAACTTCTGCTTATAACGACAGCTATGGCAATTATGTTGTAATCAAGGACAGTAAAGGCTATGAACTGCGGTATGCACATTTAAGCAGCCGGAGTGTATCTGCAGGTGCATCCGTCACGAAAGGTGATGAGATCGGTCTTGTAGGAAATACCGGAAATTCTACAGGAAGCCATCTTCACATTGAACTTTTGAAAAATGGAGAGCGGTTAAACCCGATCTTTTATCTGGAAACAGGAGAAGGGACAGGCTTTGGTGGTAATGAATATACCAGTGAAGCAGCGCAACGTTTACTGGAAGAGGCTGCAAAATATCTTGGAACACCGTATGTGTGGGGCGGATATTCCCCAAGTGGATTCGATTGTTCCGGATTTGTCAGCTACTGTCTGGTTCATTCCGGGGTAAGAAATACGGGAAGGCTGACTGCACAGGGACTGTACAACATTTGTACGCCAGTATCCCAGTCAGAAGCACAGCCAGGAGATCTGATCTTCTTTACCGGAACCTACGATGCAGGAGAACCAGTAACGCATATTGGAATCTATGTGGGCAATGGTCAGATGATCCATTGTGGGCATCCGGTTCAGTACACGTCCATCAACTCTCCATACTGGCAGAGCCATTTCTATGGATTCGGGCGATGGTAAGGAAAAGGGCGGTATAACAGCCGCCCGGAAAGGAGAAGAGATGAAAAGTCTTGAAAAAGCAACGGCAGATTATGAGAAAGCCAAGGAAAAAATGGAAGCATCTAAAGCCAGATATGAAGCAGATTTAAAGCGGTTCAAGGCTGCGGAGATTGCAAAAACAGAAGCAGAAAATCTGGAAATTGTAAGAATTATCCGTGCAATGGATATGAGTATTCCGGAATTGGAAGCTTTTAAAAAGAAAATGAAAAATGAGTTGCCCGGCAGGGTAGAAATACAGAAGGAGGAAATAAAAGCCGATGATGAATCTGGAAAAAATGAAACAGAAGAAGAGAACAAATACTAAAAGCAGGGTAAAAAAGAGTCTGCTTGCAGCAACGACATTTCTTTGCCTGACAACACCTTTGCTCCAGACACAGACTGCTTATGCAGCTGAGAATACCACGCCTGCAATCACGATTGAGAAACCGGATGGCTGGAAACAGGGAGAAACAACCATTGCTGTTACGGTAGATGCCAGCCATATGCCGGAAGGTTTCTCAATAGCAAAGATTGAAGCAAAAGCAGGAAAAGATGGAAGCTGGCAGGATGTAACTGGAAGCGGAAGTATCACGATCACAGGAAATCAGACAGTGTATGTGCGTGTGACAGATGGTGATGGAAAGGTGTATGAGCAGAATCGTTCTATTAAGTGTTATGACACGGAAAAGCCGACACTCTCTGCTTCCCTGACAGATGGTGTGCTGACGATTCAGGGGAATGATACAGTATCCGGGATTACTGCAGTAACAGTTAATGGCACCACTTATACAGATCTGAAGGATGGAATGCTGAGAGTGCAACTGACACAGAAAGATTTTACTACAAAACAGATTGAGATTACGGTAACAGACGGTGCCGGAAATACTTCTGAAAAGTATGTGTTGCAGAATCCTTATTATGAATGGGCAAAGAAGCAGGCAGAGAAACAGAAAACCTCCAGTGACAGCAATGGTGCAATGGCAACTACGACCAGTGCAGATGCAACGGGAACTGAAAAAACAACGACTTCTCCGCTTCCGCAGGATGCACAAGCTTCTGAGCCAACAGATGCAAAAGGAACTGTGGATGATCGGACAGTGACAGGTATTGAGGAACAGCTTAATAAAGAAGGCGAGACAGCAGATTCTGTTACTAAAACAGCTACGGAAGGCACAAAAGAGTTTTATACCATTTCAACTAAGAGTGGTAAGATTTTTTATCTGATCATCGACAATTCAAAATCTCAGGATAATGTGTATTTCCTTACAGAAGTCAGCGAGAAAGATCTGATGAACTTCACACTTTCTGATTCCGTGACACTTCCGGAAGTAGATACTGTTTATGCAGAACCAGAGAAACAGGCTGAAGAAGAAAAGCCGGAAACAACTGAGACAGCTGAGAAAGATAAGGTAGAGGATGAAATCCAGATGCCAGAAGATAAAAGTCCATTTGGAACGTATCTTCTGATTGCACTGGTTGCAGTAGGAGCTGCGGCAGGAGGATATTACTTCAAAGTCTATAAACCAAAGCATGAATATGATGACGAGGATGAGATGGAAGAGGATGAAGATGAATCCGAAGATTCAGAATCTGAAAAGCGGGAAGTAGACGATGCAGATGAGCAGGAAGAAAGTATAGAACCAGAAATCCTGAGAGACGAGGATTTTGATGATGCTGTGCTGGAAGATGAAGAAGAGGAGCAGGAGTAAATGAAGTTAGTGATTGCAGAAAAGCCATCGGTTGCGATGGCACTGGCTTCCGTGATTGGAGCCAGAACAAGAAAAGATGGCTACGTGGAAGGAAACGGTTATCTCGTTTCCTGGTGCGTAGGACATCTGGTTGGATTATGTGATGCATCAGAATACGATGAAAAATATAAAAAATGGAGATATGAAGATCTGCCGATTGTGCCGGAATGTTGGAAACACAGGGTATTGGAAGGCACGAAAAAGCAGTTTGGAATCTTGAAAAAACTGATGCGAGATTCCAAAGTAGATGAAGTAATCTGTGCTACAGATGCCGGGCGGGAAGGAGAACTAATCTTCCGTCTGGTGTATGAGCAGGCAGGATGCAAAAAGCCGATGAAGCGGCTCTGGATCTCTTCCATGGAGGAACAGGCAATTAAAGATGGATTTGCGTCATTAAAAGACGGTTCGTGTTATGACAGTCTCTATCAGTCAGCACTTTGCAGGGCAAAGGCAGACTGGCTGGTGGGAATCAATGCGAGCCGTCTTTTTTCCGTTCTGTATAACCAGAATCTGAAAGTTGGAAGAGTACAGACACCAACACTTGCCATGATCGTGGATCGAAATCAGAAGATCAAGGAATTTACCAAAGAAAAATATTATATGGCTCATATCAAGTTTGACGAGATGGATGCGGTCACAGAGCATTTTCAGAAAAAAGAAGATGCAGATAGAGTGGCTGCGGACTGTATGGAGCGTATGTGCGAAGTGGAAAAGGATGATGTGAAAGAAAAAACGGTCCGTCCTCCGAAGCTCTATGATTTGACCACTCTGCAGAGGGAAGCAAACAGAATGTTTGGTTATACCGCACAGCAGACATTGGATGCCGTGCAGGAGATGTATGAGCAGAAGCTGGTCACTTATCCGAGAACAGACAGCCAGTATCTGACAGATGAGATGGGAGAAAGCACTGAAACACTGATTCAGATGTTACTTGGGAAAATGCCTTATGCTGAAGGTCTGGAATATCACCCAGACGTGAGTAAGGTATTAAATTCAAAGAAAGTATCCGATCACCATGCGATTATCCCAACCATGGAAGTAGCCAAAGCAGATATTGGTGAACTGAAAGAACGAAACCGCAAGATTTTGTATCTGATCAGTGCCAGGGTTCTGACAGCAACTGCAGATCCTTATATTTATGAAAGCCATAAATGCCAGATCACCTGCAATTATCATACGTTTTATCTCACAGCAAAGAAAACAAAGCAGGAAGGATTCAAGGCGATCGAAAATAAATTGAAACAGTTCTTTGGCGTAAAGATTGAGAAAGAAGAGCCGGAGCTGGATATCTGGGCAGGCAAGCATTACGGTCCCTGTGATTCTTTGGTATCGGAGCATTTCACACAGCCACCGAAACAGTACACAGAAGATACCCTGCTTTCTGCGATGGAACGTGCAGGGAATGAAGAACTGACCGAAGATACAGAAAAGAAAGGACTTGGTACTCCGGCAACAAGGGCAGCAATCATTGAAAAACTGATTCAGTCTGGTTTTGTGAAAAGGGAAAAGAAAAATCTGGTGCCGACAGATGATGGTAATGTATTGATTACAGTTCTGCCAGATGAGATTAAATCTCCGAAGATGACCGCAGAGTGGGAAATGGCATTGAATCACATTGCCCAGAATACAGAGACAGCAGATGAATTCCTAAATGGGATTACAGAACTGATGCAGGAACTGGTTGCCAGGTATCAGGGAATTTCAGAAGAAAAGAAAAATCAGTTTCAGGGAAAGGCAAAAGGAGAAGTCATTGGCAAATGTCCCCGATGTGGAGCAGATGTCCAGGAAGGGAAAGTAAACTTTTACTGTTCTGACCGGAACTGTACTTTTACCTTATGGAAGAATGATAAATTCCTTGCGAGTCAGGGAAAAAAGATGGATAAGACGGCAGCAAAGAAGTTCCTGTCTAAAGGAAAAATCCATTATAAGGATCTGGTATCAAGAAAAACAGGGAGACAGTACGAAGCAACTGTGGAGATGGTTGATCCCGGAGAGGGAAATGTACAGTTCAATCTGATTTTTCCACAACGATAAGTAGTGTATTGCAGGCAGTCTAAGGACTGTCTGTTTTAATACAAATATATGAAAGAGAGGACCTTAGCATGAAGAAAAAAGGTAATTTTAGAAAAGTAGTATCTGGCTTGCTGGCAGGCATGACAATGCTTAGTACAGTGCTATCTCCGATGACGGCATATGCAGCGGAGATCCAGCCAGAGGAGAAACCTCCACTTTATGAGGAAGTGAAAGACCTTCTGGATGAAGATGAGGTGGTGACTGCCAAAGATTATGAAATCGAAACAGGCAGTGTATTTAATGTGAAATCAGATTATACCGGACTGGAAATCAAGGATGATAACAAGGTTAAAGTCACATTTGAGGAAGCAAAGAATGATAAGAATGAGGATTTTACGACAGATCATGCGGACACTTACAAAGCGGTCTATTATGTGGAACCGGTAAATCAGGAGCATCCGAAGTACCAGATCAGCCGAAAGCTGATTGTGCGTGAGAAAGAAACAGAAGTGCAGACAGAAACTGCAGGGAGTGAAGCAGTAACCGAATCAGAAACAGCTGGCAGTGAACAGCAGACAGAGGAAACGGAGAATTCAGAAGCAGACTCGGAATTGCTTCCAACAGAGGAAGTGACGGAAAGCGAGATAGAAGAATTTGATTCTCAGGCAAGCGAACTATTACCGGATATGGAAGAAGATACTGAAAATACAACGGATTCGGAAACAGGTCTTACAGTATCGGATGCAATGGAGCAGGCGGAAGAGGAAGGAATTGATTTATACGCCATGGAAGCTGGTGAAACAGTCACTTTTATGGCAAAGACAAGTGCAAGAAGTGTACAGAAAGTATCTGTTACAAGAGGAACTCTGTATCGTTATGCGGATTATGGTTATGGTTCTTATCTTACCTATCAGTATACGGTTCAGTTTGGAAATGTATCTGCGACTGCTTACTGTGTACAGCCATCAAAACCGGGACCAGGAACAGGTAATTACACGATTAGTAAAGTCGGAGATGGAAAAACATTAGCTAAGGTATGTTATTACGGAACCAAGGCAGCAGGAGATGAAGGATTCTTTACAGAAGAGAATGGTTATGGAAATCTTAGTGCTGGAGCAAAATTCATTCTTGTTCATCTGGCGGCTTCTTATGCTAATGGAAGTGGCGACGCTTTTTCCGGAGCGAATAGTACAGCCAAGAATTTAGCAATGAAATTGTATAATTATTGTGTTTCACAGCCAGAAATACCGGATGTAGCAATGTCATTTTCTGATGGAGATGTAAAAGCTTATGTGGATGGCAATTCACAGAGAACCAAAGATATTACATTCAAAGCAGATAAGCTACAGACAATTACGATGAAGCTTCCGTCTGGTGTGAAACTTCATAATCTAAGCACAGGCACAACAAGTAAAGCTGGTGCAAGTGTAGAAATTTGCGGAGGAACAAAGTTTTATCTTTCTGCACCACTGACACAGGTGAGTGACGTGGCACAGAGCTGGTCTTCTACAATGAAGGGAAGTATTACAAAAGATTACTCTGCTTATAAAATCACCACCGGATCTGACACGCAGGATCTTGCGTTGGTATTTGGTGAAGGTGTGACAGATGAAAAATATATTGATTTCAAAGTGTCTTGGATTGAACAGGCTACGATCGAAATCGTAAAGAAAGACGATACAGCGGATGTCAATCTTGCAGGTGCAGTATTCGGTGTATACAGCGATGAGGCATGTACAAAGCTGATCACTCAGATGCCGGCAACAGATAAGAATGGAAAATCCTCTGTTACGATCATCAAGACACAGGATACCGTTTATCTGAAAGAGATCACAGCGCCACAGGGATATGTAGTAAATGCAACGGCAACAAATGTGAAACTGGTAGCAAGTAAGACCTCGGCTGTGACCGTGGAAAACAAGGAGCAGCTGGCAGAGCTTACCATTTACAAAGAAGGTCAGGTTCTTATCGGTGCAGAAGTCAGTGAGAGTGGAACCGTATTCCAGTATGAGAACCGCAGACAGAAAAATGCAGTATATAACGTGTATGCCGGAGCGGATATCGTAACTGCTTATGGCACAAAAGTGTACAGCAAAGGTGACTTGGTAAAAGAAAATCTGACAACAGGTGAGAATGGTTCTGTCACACTGAAAAACCTGCATCTTGGAACCTATGTGGTAAAAGAAGCAAAAGCACCGGACAATTTCTATAACGGCAGCGAAGAAAAGCCAGTGACTCTGACCTATGCCGGACAGAATAAAGAAGTTGTATTTGCAGATGTGACTTTTAACAACGAGAGACAGAAAGCAGATGTTTCCGTAGTAAAACAGGATAAAGACACCAAGAAACCACTGAATGGCGGTATTTTTGCTCTGTATGCATCCGATGATATTAGAAATGCAGACGGAACCGTTGTTGTGAAAAAAGGAACACTGATTGAGAAAGCAACTACTGGAGCAGATGGGAATGCAAAATTCACAGCGGATCTTCCGATTGGATATTCCTATTTTGTAAAAGAAGATCAGGCACCGGAAGGCTATGTAAGAAATACAGAAGATGTGTATACGTTCAAGTTTTCTTACACCAATGATAAAGAAGCAACCGTATCTTTTGCCCATACCTTCAGTAATGACCGTGTGACAGCAAAGATCAATTTATTCAAAGTTGATAAAGAAACAGGAAAAGCAGTACCGCAGGGAGATGCCACACTGAAAGGTGCAGTTTATGGTCTGTATGCCCGTGAAGATATTGTGCATCCGGACGGAGCAACCGGAACTATTTATAAAGCAGGAGAACAGATAGCATCTCTTACAACAGATGACAAAGGACAGGCTTCTGTAAATGGCTTGTATCTTGGCAAATATTATATCAAAGAGATTACACCTCCGACCGGATACCTGGCAGATACAGAAGAGCATGATCTTACGTGCAGTTATGAAGGAGATATGACAGCAGAAGTGAAAAGAGAGTGCACTTCCAGTGAGCAGGTCATCAAGCAGCCATTCCAGATTATTAAAGCAGCCAACAATGGAAAGACAGATGCAGATCTGTTATCCGGAGCTGGATTTACAGTTTATCTGAAATCTTCCCTTACAAAGAAAGCAGATGGAAGTTATGATTTTGATTCTGCAAAACCAGTAGTGAGTGGAGAAAAAGGAGCAACTGAGATTTTCACAGATGAAAAAGGGTATGCCTGCAGTATTCCATTACCATTTGGAAGCTATATCGTGCGTGAGACAACAACACCGCACAACTACAAGCCAGTCGATGATTTTGAAGTGAATATCACAGAGCATCATCCAAATGAGCCGCAGATCTGGCGTGTGCTTCTGGATGAAGAGTTTAAGGCAAAACTGAAAATCGTGAAAAAAGACGATGAAACAAAAAAATCCGTCCTGATTGCAGGAACAGAATTTAAAGTGTACGACCTTGACAACAAAAAGTACGTGGAACAGGTAACAACTTACCCAGTGACAACCACTCACAAGTCCTATTTTACCGACAGTCAGGGATATCTGATCATGCCGAAGAATCTGAAAATCGGACATTACCGGATTGAGGAAGTCAATGCACCGGAAGGGTACACAATCAACAAGAACTATGTAGAGATTGCAGTGGATGCAAACACAGCATACAAGATGGATTCTGAGAGCGGAGATGCCATTATTACGGTAGATTACGAGAACCATCCAGTAAAAGGAAAGCTGACAATCTATAAAAAAGGTGAGATGCTGACCGGATTTAAAAAGGATTTTGTTTATGAAGAAAGATACCTGAAGGGTGCGGAATTTAATGTATATGCAGCTGAAAATATCTATACACCGGATTATCAGAAAGATGAAAACGGAAACAGGCAGCTGATCTATGCGAAGGATGCACTGGTAACAACTGTTACGACCGGGGAAGATGGAAAAGCAGTTGCAGAGAATCTGCCGCTTGGTTCTTACTATGTGGTAGAAAAGACTGCACCGGAAGGATTCGTTCTGAACCATGACAGATCAGAAGTCGCATTTGTCTATGCCAATCAGGATACACCTGTGATCGAACAGGAAGTGACTGTTGGTGATGACCGACAGAAAATTGCGATCCAGGTAGAAAAACAGGATGCAGAAAATGGTACAACCGTAGCTGGAGCTGTCTTTGGTATCTATAACAAAGAAGATATCAAGGCAGATGGAAAGGTGATCGTAAAAGCAGAGACACTCTTACAGGAAATGACTTCTGATAATGATGGTCTTGCAGCATGTACGCTGGATCTGCCACTTGGACAGTATTATGTAAAAGAGTTAAAAGCACCGGCTGGATTTGTATCCTCTGATGAAGTTCTGAATCTGGATGCTTCTTACCAGGGACAGGATGTGAAGACAGTAAAACTGAAAACAGTGAAAAAGAACCAGCCGACAACAGTAGAAATCACGAAATCTGATGTAACAACAGGTGTGGAGCTGGATGGGGCAAAACTCACCGTTCTTGATAAAGAAGGAAATGTTGTGGATCAGTGGACTTCTGTAAAAGATCAGCCACATGTGATCAAACGACTGACAGTTGGTGAGGAATACACTCTTCGTGAGGAAATGGCACCTTATGGATATCTGAAAGCAATGGATGTGAAGTTCACGCTGAAAGATACAGCCGAGATTCAGAAAGTAGAGATGAAAGATGAAGTTCCGACAGGACTTCTGATCATCAACAAAAAAGGAGAGTTTTTGGATAAAGTGACACTTCTGGACCATGTAAAAGGTACTGTGGAGCATCTCTTTGAATATGTAACCGGAAGTATTACAGATGTAACTTTCGATGTATTTGCTGCGGAAGATATCAAAGCGGCAGATGGTGTCAGCGAAGATTATTTCAAAGCAGATGAAAAAGTGGGAACTATTACTACAGATTCCAATGGCATTGCACAGATGGGAGATCTCCCGGCTGGAAAATACTATGTGAAGGAAGTAAAAACAGCCCATGGTTATGTGCTGGATAAAGAGCCGAGATATGTTGACCTTTCCTACCGGGACCAGAATACACCAGTCATCACTTATGATGAAAAATGGCAGAATGCCCGTCAGAAAGTAAAGGTTACGGTTCTGAAGAAAGAAAAAGACACAGAACGTGTTCTTGCAGGTGGTGTATTCGGTCTTTATACCAGTGAAGATATCAAAAATGCAAAGGGCGAGGTACTTCTTGAGAAAGACAGTTTGATCGAGCAGCGAGTAACAGATGAAAAAGGACAGATTACTTTTACGGCAGATCTTCCGGTAGATGGAAAATACTATGTGAAAGAAATCTTTGCGCCGGACGGATTTGTTACAACAGATGAAGTACAGGAGTTTACCTTTGAATATGCCGGAGAAGACCAGGCAGAAGTAAGCTACGACTTTACTTTTGAAAATCAGCCAACCACAGTAGAGCTGACCAAAACAGACCTGACTACAGGTAAAGAACTTCCAGGTGCACACCTGAAAGTAACGGATTCAGATGGCAATACAGTGGATGAATGGACTTCTACGGAAGAATCCCATGTGATCAAAGAACTGGTTGTTGGTAAGGAATACACCATGACAGAGACAAAACCGGCAGATGGATATGTCACTGCAGAAAGTATTACTTTCACAGTAGAGAATACAGCAGAGGTTCAGAAGCATGAGATGAAAGATGATGTGACAAAAGTGCAGATCAGTAAGACGGATATCACAGGAGAAACTGAGATTCCAGGTGCAAAACTGACGGTTCTTGACAAAGACGATCAGGTAGTAGAGAGCTGGATTTCCACAGAGGAAGCACACTATATCGAAAAACTGCCAATCGGTAAATATACCTTACGTGAAGAGCAGGCACCGAAAGGATATCTTCTGACAGCCGATGTGACGTTTGAGGTGAAAGACACCGGAGAAATCCAGAAAGTGGCTATGAAAGATGATACTGCCAAGGGAAAAGTGATTCTCAATAAGACAGATAAATCGTCAGGAGAACCACTGAAAGGGGTAGAATTTGAACTTCGTGACAGCAAAGGCAAGGTTCTGGAAACCTTAAAGACAGACGCTGCCGGTCATGCTGAAAGTAAGCTGTATGAGATTGCCACATTTAAGAACGGCAAATATGATACAGCAATCAAGTATTATCTGGTGGAAACAAAAACACTGGATGGATACACACTGGATCAGACCAAGCATGAAGTGACATTTGCTTATGCGAATGACAGTACACCAGTCGTGGAAGTTACTTTCAATCTGACAAATGAGAAACCGGAAGTTCCAGAAACACCGAACACACCGGATACACCACAGTCCCATGAAGAGACAAAAGTATCAAATGCACCAAAAACAGGTGACAGCACGAATATTTGGCTGCCGATTCTGCTTCTGGTAATTTCCACAGGAGGTATGGCAGGACTTTATATCTGCAGAAAAAGGAAAAACAAATAAGGAAACCAACGGTTATGATTGGGAGCTTCTATGTGAGGCTCCCTTTTTCATACAAAAAATTACAGAAAGGAACAGAAAACTATGATGAAAGCAATGGAAAAAAGACAGGAAGCACGAAAAAACCAGGAGAAAACTTTAAAGAGAATGATGGCTTATCAGAAGAAAGCCGAGCAGATGGTCAGCAGAAAAAGAATGAACCATCACATGATCAGAAAGGGGTAAAAGCGTATGATGAACAGAAAAGAATTTTATGAATATGTCAAAGACAATGTAAAGGAGTATCTGCCAGAGTCTTATAAGGACGCAGAAATTAAACTGCAGGAAGTAGAAAAAAACAACGGGTTGAAGTTGACAGGTATTACGATTCCAAACGGAGATCAGAGAATCGTACCGACAGTCTATCTGGATTCCCTCTACCAGGAATATATTCATGGAAAAGATGTAGACTCTTGTGTTGGCGATGTGGCTGATATGCGTATTGAGGCACAGGGAAAAGCAGAATTTTTTGATATGGGAGTTCCGGATATTCTTGATTATGAAAAGATGAAGGACAAATTACAGGTGAGAATTTGTGACAAAGAATGGAATACCGATCGTTTGGCAGACAAAGTAGTCACAGAACACGGAGATTTTGCAGCTTATTATGCAGTAAATCTGGAGGAAAATGGAGAGGGAATCAGCAGTATTCCGGTAACTGTTTCTCTGATGAACGAATGGGGAGTATCTGTCGAACAGATTCAGGCAGATGCGATGATGGCAGATAAGAACAGAGGAGTGCAACTGGTGGATATGACACAGATTGTCGAATCCATGATTTTTGGAGGAACACCAAAGAATCTTTTGAATGAAAAACTGGATATGGAAACTGTGGAGAATCCAATGTTCTGCCTTACCAATGAATCTAAGATGAATGGGGCTTCCCTGTTACTGCAGGAAGATATTCGTAAACAGATTGGGGAATGCCTGGGTAGTGATTACTTTGTCATCCCATCTTCCGTTCATGAAGTGCTGATTCTCCCTGATAACGGAATTTTTCAGGTCCCGGAATTAAATGCGATGGTACAGGAAGTCAATGAGACACAGGTGGAAAGACAGGAACAGCTTTCAGATAAGGTTCAGTTCTGTGACAAAAAGACCGCAGTAATGGAAAATGCTGAGCGCAGGGAAACTCGTCTGGAGAAGGAAAAAGCAGCCGAGAAAGCGGAAGTAAAAGGTGGAATCCATGGAAAACTGGAGAAAGCTAAAGCAGAGATCAAGGCAAAAGAGGCAGACAAAGTGCCAAAGAATAAGTCAAAAGATCTTGCCGCAGCATTATAAAGAGAAGTAACGATGATTTTTAGGGGACTGTGCTAAGCAGTCCCTGATTTTATGAAAAGGAGTAGCGCATGGCAAATAAATTATATGCAATGGAACAGCTGACGGAAGAGGTGGCAAAAGATGTAGCTGCCAGTCCGCAGGAATGGATGCGATTCCTTAACACGGCATCCAGACTGTACAAATACACTTTTCCAGAACAGCTTTTAATTTATGCACAGCGGCCGGAAGCAACTGCCGTAGCATCCATGGAAATCTGGAATCAGAAGATGTACCGCTGGATCAAAAAGGGATCTAAGGGGATTGCCTTGATTGACAATACTTCCGGACCGAAAACAAAACTTCGGTATGTATTTGATGTGCAGGACACTTATAAAGTGCGGAATCTTGGAAAGGATCCTCAGTTATGGAATCTTCCGGTGGAAGGAGAACATCTGGTGGCAGATTATCTGCAGGAGCAGTTATCACTGGAAGATACAGAAGGAGGACTTGCTGAAAGTCTGCATCAGGCAGCGAAGGAGAGTATGCAGGAATGGCTTCCAGATGCATTGGAAGAACTGAGACTGGATGTGACAGGGACATTTTTGGAAGAACTGGACGAACAGAATCAGGAAGTAGAGTTCCGGGAATTGATGACCAATAGTGTCTGGTATGTATTACTAAACCGGTGTGGACTGGATGTACAGGAATATCTGGATGCAGAGGATTTTCGGCATATAACAGACTTCAATCAGCTGAAAATATTAGGACATCTGGGAAGTGCAGTCAACGAGATCAGCAGACCAGTCCTGATGCAGATTGGACGATATGTTCTGAATGATCTGGAAAATGACCTGAAAACGGTTGCAAAAGAAAAAGAAGTAGCTTATAATGAGTTTAACACGTTAATTCGTGAAAATAATGCGAGTAACACAGAAGATAGAGAAGAAAATAAGGAGGAAACGGATTATGAGAGAGATCAGTTACAGCCAGAACGGAGAGTATCAGATTCCAGATATCAGCCTGGAAGAGACGAGAGGAACCATCGGGAAGTACGGAATGATGAGGAAAGAGTATCTGAGAAACCACAAGGTAGCCAGGTTCAACATTCTGACACTGCAGAACCGTCTGGACAGTCACCTGATGGAGATCGACAGTCAGGCAAGGCAGAGAGTAGACAACCTGATGAACGAACTTCTGGAGAAAGATCCGGCACCGGACAAAATGGCAGACGGGATGGCATGGACCAGACACATGAACCAGATCAAGGCACAGGCAGAGGAGCTGGTGATTCAGGAGATTATTTACAGTTAAGCCTGTTCCTAACAGAAGAGGAACAGTTAGGAGAAATAAGGAAAGCGGCAGCTGCATTGGAACAGCCAGCCGCTTTTCTTATTTCCGATGAAGTGGTAAATGATATTCTCCGCACGGGAAGCGGACAGAAAAATACACTGTTTCATATTACAGCAAGACTGATTGAAGGTCTGGATAATGAAGAAATGCGGAGTTTTCTGAAAGATGAATATGGAACTGGTGGCAAAGGATTTACCATAGATGGTCAGAAAATCAGTATCTGGTATGACAATGATGGTATCCGTATCCGGCGAGGGGACTCTGCCAGAAGAAACTTTGACCGCATGGTTACGTGGGAAGAAGCAGCGAACAGAATTCGGGATATGTATGAGGATGGAAATTACGTGGATAATTTGATTTCCAATAATGCCATTGAACAGGAGCAGGAAGAAATGACCAATCTTCTTGCACTTCATTTTCGGGATACTTGCAGAAACTGGGAAAAGAAACAATCATATTCAGACTGGCAGGATGTAGTGAGTGGAGCATGGACAGATCAAGAGGAAGCAGATGCGATTGTCTATCGTTTTGAATGGCTGCAGAAATATATGGATGAGAATCCGGGAGATTATCACCGCTGGGAGATTCAGCATAATCCGGAATATCTCCAACGCTTTCAGGATCTTCAGAGGGAGCGTTCCTGGGTAGACCAGAAATTTACGGTCGAACGTCCGGCACTTTCCTTTATTACACAAGATGAAATAGATGCTGTCCTTAGAAGAGGCGGCATTACAGCCGGAGGGCGCAACCGGATCTATGAGTATTTCATGGAGCATCATGATATGAAAGATGCAGCAGAGTTCCTGAAAAATGAGTATGGAACAGGTGGTGCATCACCTGGGATACCGGGAGCGTATGAATCTGATGCCTCACATGATGCAAAAGGATTAAAACTTGCGAAAGGAAAGATTGGCAGTCCAGAAGTAGAAATTCTATTAAAATGGAATAAGGTTGCAGAACGTGTCCGTCAGCTGATCCGCACCGATGATTTCTTATCACCGGAAGAATTGGAAAAGTATGAAGAGCGGCAGGAAGCACAGAGACTGGCAGATTTGGAAGAAGCACAGCAGATGTTAGGAGAACAGCTGGAGCAGGATACTTTGACAGCGGAAGATATAACTGATTTGCGATTAGTTGATTCAGAATATATGTCTGGTACCAGAACAAAAATCCACGATTTTGATTGCAAAGTTAAGGGAGAAGCGAATCGGCTTCAATACACATTAGAATATCATGATGATGGAGAAGGTTTCACGATTCATACGGAAAAAGATGATATTTGGAATCGAATGTCAACACAAGAATTGGAACGTCTGGATGTAAAACTCGGACAAGAAGTACTTTATTATCATTATCACAACAAAACTGTAAATGCGGATACTTTAGATGAATTACGGGAAATCAGGGAAGAAATTATGGAGGAAGAGTCCTCGTATTTTACTGCTATTTCTCAACGTGTGTGGACAGATTATGATAAAAAAGAAAAAGAATTATCTGGAGAAGTTGAGGTATCGGAAGAAAAAGAATCTTTGGAAGAGATTAACGGAATATCAGAAACGATTCCAGCAACGAACTTCCGCATCACAGATGATGAGCTTGGACAGGGTACAGCAAAAGAAAAGTTCCGTGCCAATATCATGGCTATCCAGTTGTTAAAGAAATGTGAGGATGAGAATCGCAATGCAACACCGGAAGAACAGGAAATCTTATCCAGGTACGTTGGCTGGGGAGGTCTTGCAGATGCATTTGATGAGACAAAAGCTGCATGGGAGACAGAATATTTGGAATTAAAGACGGTTCTTACACCAGAGGAATATGCTGCAGCCAGAGCTTCCACCTTAAATGCTCATTATACACAGCCGATTGTGATTGAAAGTATGTATCAGGTGTTGGAGAATCTGGGATTTACAAAAGGAAATATTCTGGAGCCGTCTATGGGAGTTGGTAACTTCTTTGGAATGCTTCCGGAGAATCTAAACCAGTCCAAACTCTATGGTGTGGAACTGGACAGCATCAGTGGTAGAATTGCAAAGTTGCTCTATCCAGATGCCAATATTCAGATTAAAGGTTTTGAGAAGACAGATTATCCTAATGATTTTTTTGATGTGGCGATTGGAAATGTGCCATTTGGTGCATACAAGGTCAATGACCGTCAGTATGATCGCTACAATTTCATGATTCATGATTACTTTCTTGCCAAGACTATAGATCAGTTACGTCCAGGCGGCGTGGCTGCACTGATCACAACAAAGGGAACCATGGATAAAGCATCACCGGAAGTTCGGAAATATCTGGCAGAGCGTGCAGACCTGCTGGGCGCAATCCGACTGCCGAACACAGCTTTTAAGGCAAATGCAGGAACAGAAGTCAGTGCTGATATCCTGTTTTTCCAGAAGAGGGAAAGCCTTACGAAAGAAATGCCGGAATGGATAAATCTGGATAGTGATGTCAATGGCATTACAGTCAATCAGTATTTTGTTCAGCATCCGGAAATGATTCTGGGTGAGATGAAAGAAGTGTCCGGTCCGTATGGTATGGAAACAACCTGTGCTCCAATGGAAGGAGCTGATTTAGAATTACAGTTAGCAGAAGCAGTGAAACACATCAAGGGAAGCATGGCACCGGTAGTAGATGTGGAGACAGAACTGGATGAGATGCCAGAGAGTATTCCAGCAGATCCAAATGTGCGAAATTACAGTTATACGGTGGTAGATGATCAGGTATATTACCGTGTCAACTCTTTGATGAATCAGGTGAAAATGCCTGCCGCTACTGCAGAACGTGTAAAAGGGATGGTTGCAATCCGTGATACTGTCCGAGAGCTGATCGCTTTGCAGATGGAGGAAAACGTCACAGATGAAGAAATCCAGAAACAGCAGGAAAAACTGAATCAGGTGTATGATACCTACACAGCAAAGTATGGAGTTATTGGAAGTAATGCTAATAAACGGGCATTTTCTGATGACTCTTCTTATTGTCTGCTGTGTTCCCTGGAAGACTTGAATGAAGATGGAACATTGAAGCGGAAAGCGGACATGTTCACCAAACGAACCATCAAAAAGGCGGTTGCTGTGACAAGTGTGGAGACAGCCACAGAAGCACTTGCTCTGTCTTTAAATGAAAGGGCTAAAGTAGATCTCCCATATATGGCACAGCTGACCGGAAAGACCGAAGAGAAAATTACAGAAGAGCTGGTTGGAGTTATCTTCAAAAATCCACTGACAGACCAGTGGGAAAGCGGAGATGAATATCTCTCCGGAAATGTTAGGGATAAATTAAATACTGCGAGAACTTTTGCAGAGAATCATCCGGAATTCACATCGAATGTGCGTGCACTAGAGGCAGTTCAGCCGAGAGATCTGGAAGCATCGGAGATTGAAGTGCGTATTGGAGCTACCTGGATTGAACCTTCGGATTATCAGGATTTTATGCAAGAAACATTGCATACACCATGGTATCTGCTTCAGAAAGAAATACAGGTGAAATTCTCTGAGGTAAATGGTGAGTGGAGGATTACAGGAAAGAATGCCGACAGTCCCCAAAATGCGTTTGCCTATGCAACGTATGGAACTGAGAGAGCAAATGCCTATAAGATTCTGGAAGATACCCTGAACCTGAAAGATGTACGCATCTATGATAAGAGTGTCAATGAAAATGGTGATGAGATCCGTGTCCTTAATAAGAAAGAAACCATGCTGGCATCACAGAAGCAGGATGCCATGAAAGCAGCATTTAAGGACTGGATTTTTAAAGACCAGCAGAGACGTGAACGACTGGTAAAGGTGTACAATGAACGATTTAATAGCATCCGTCCCCGTGAATATGATGGCAGTCATTTGACTTTCCCAGGAATGAATCCGGAAATAGAACTTCGTCCGCACCAGAAAAATGCAGTTGCACATCAGCTTTACGGAGAGAATGTACTTCTTGCTCATGTAGTAGGAGCAGGGAAGACCTACGAAATGGTAGCAGCTGCAATGGAAAGTAAAAGACTGGGATTATCACAGAAGAATCTCTTTGTCGTGCCGAACCATTTGACGGAGCAGTGGGGTGCAGAATTCCTACAGTTATATCCGGGAGCCAATATCCTAGTAGCAACCAAGAAAGATTTTGAACCGGCAAACCGGAAAAAGTTCTGTGCCAGAATCGCTATGGGAAATTACGATGCTATTATTATCGGTCATTCTCAGTTTGAGCGTATTCCAATCTCTGATGAGCGGCAGGAAGCCATGTTACGGAAGCAGATTGATGATCTGGAAATGGCAATCCAGAGTGCAAGGTATGAACAGGACGGCGGGCGTTATACCGTCAAACAGATTGAAAAGACCAGAAAAACATTGCAGACAAGATTGGAAAAACTGAATCAGAAGGAGAAAAAAGATCAGGTAGTTACGTTTGAAGAACTGGGCGTGGATCATTTGTATGTAGATGAAGCACACAGCTATAAAAATGCGTTTCTCTATACAAAAATGAGAAATGTAGCCGGGATTGCACAGAATGAAGCACAGAAATCCGCAGATATGTTCAATAAATGTCAGTATCTGGATGAGATTACCGGAGGGAAAGGCATTACCTTTGCTACAGGCACACCAATCAGCAACAGCATGACGGAATTATATGTTATGCAGCGGTATCTGCAGAACAGCAAATTACAAAATATGGGACTTGGATTGTTTGATTCTTGGGCTTCCACTTTTGGAGAAGTTGTCACGAGTATCGAACTTGCACCGGAAGGAACAGGTTATCGTGCAAAGTCCAGATTCGCACGGTTTTATAATATTCCGGAACTGATGAATATGTTCAAGGAGATTGCAGATATCAAGACTTCCGATCAGTTAAAGCTTCCTGTGCCGGAAGCGGAATATGAAACAGTGGTGCTGAAACCAACGGAACAACAGAAAAAAATCGTAGAAAGTCTGGGAGAACGTGCAGAAGTTGTCAGAAACGGCGGGGTAGATGCCTCGGTCGATAATATGCTAAAAATCACCAATGACGGAAGGAAGTTAGCATTGGATCAGCGTTTGGTGAATGAATTATTGCCAGATAATCCAGAAAGTAAAATATCAGTTTGTGCAGAGAAAAGCTATGAAATATGGAAAGACACAGCAGCACAGAAATCCGCACAGTTGATTTTCTGTGATTTGAGCACACCAAAAGGTGATGGCAGTTTCAATGTTTATGATGACTTGAAGCAGAAACTGATGGAGAAAGGTGTACCGGAAAAAGAGATTGCTTTTATTCATGATGCAAATACAGAAGCAAAGAAGACGGAGCTGTTTGGAAAAGTGAAATCCGGGCAGGTTCGTTTTTTGATTGGCTCAACAGCAAAGATGGGTGCAGGAACCAATGTGCAGGATCGTTTGATTGCCCTGCATCATCTGGATATTGGTTGGAAACCATCTGACTTGGAACAGAGGGAAGGACGTATTATCCGTCAGGGAAACCATAATAAAAAGGTTCATATCTTCCGGTATGTAACAGAATCCACATTCGACAGTTATATGTGGCAGTTAATCGAGAACAAGCAGAAATTCATCTCCCAGATTATGACGAGCAAAGCACCGGTCAGAAGTTGTGAAGATGTGGACGAAGCGGCGCTGTCTTATGCAGAGGTCAAAGCACTTGCAACCGGAAATCCGGCAGTAAAAGAGAAGATGGCATTGGATGTGGACGTGGCAAAGTTGAAACTTTTAAAAGCCAACCACATGAATAATCAGTACCGTTTGGAAGATGACATTGCAAGGAATTTTCCGCAACAGATTGCAAAACTGATGGAGATCATTGACAGCTACAAGGCAGACATCGCTCATTTTTCTGAGCATAAAATCACAGATCCAGAGCAGTTTTCTATGGAAATCAGTGGCAAAGTGTTCACAGAAAAGAAAGAGGCAGGTACGGCACTTCTGGCGGTCTGCAAAGACATTAAGTCTGTAGATGCAGCTATGGACATTGGAAGCTATCAGGGATTCAACATGAGAATCCAATTCGACAGCTGGAGCAAAGAGTTTATCCTGTCTGTAAAGCATGAATCGGTAGCTAAAGTTCGGTTGGGAGCCGATGCTCTAGGAAATATCACTCGTATCAACAACCTTTTGGAAAGCTATCCGGAGAAACTGGCAGAAGCAGAACAACGGCTGGAAACGGTTCAGGAGCAGATGACAAATGCCAAAGAGGAAGTCGGGAAGCCATTTCCAAAAGAAGAGGAACTGAGCCAAAAACTGGAGCGGCTGTCAGAATTAAATGCACTTCTCAATATGGATGAACGGGAAGATACAGAAACAGAGCAGTCGGAATCAAAAGAGAAAGAAGAAAGACCGGCACGAGGTTCTATCCATGAGAAGCTGCAGATTTATAAAGAAAAGAGTCAGCGGGAAAGTGAAACTGGCAAGGAAAATAGAAAACGGGACTTCGGTCTGGAATAAGAAAACAAGGAAGATGGCATAATCTGGCAGAAAGAATGTTCTGTGGGTTATGCCTTCTTTCAGAATACGGGAGGAACTTATATGGCAAGAAGTATGATAACAGGTAGAGAAACACAGAAAATGCAGGAATATACGCAGGAACGGATCAATCAGGCAGAGCGTAGAGGCGTAGAATTTTCAACAGATGTAAAAGAACAGATTTTTGAATATGCGAATCTGATCGGCGAGGAAGAGAAAGTTAGAACTTTGGTAAGAAATCTGGCAGATGCAGTGAGTCAGGCAGATCAAGAAGGTGTAGAGGATTTGCTGGATGACGCAAGAATGGATATTCAGGAACTGCCGGATCCAACCATAGGTAAGCTAGAATTACGTGACTATGGATATACAGCAGAAGATATGGTACCGCTTAGAAAAGAAGCAGCTCTTGATTATCACAGAATGGGTTCTAAAATTTATTGCCTTGGTAGTGATGACAGTAAAGGTGAATATGCGAGTAAAGAAATGATACAGGCATACGATGGTTTGTTTGGAATGGAATCGCAGATGTGGGAACGGATAAAGGATAACAACCTGGATTATGCAGAAGAAAATTTAGGAGCATTTCAGGAGCCTATGAGTGTCATTGAGCAGGAAGAAGCACTGAAATTATACGATGCCGGAGCAGATATCTATCTGATCACTAGTTTTTCATCACCGATGTATGTCACGGAACGCATGGAAATTGAACGAGGACCAGAGCATTATCAGATGTCTATGACAGAACTGGAGCGTTTCCGTAAGCTGGAATGGGAAATGCAGAAGTATCCACAGATTCAGTCATTGAAAGAAGCAAACCTGTTGTTAGGAACAAGAAGGACATTTGGTATTTATCAGATCCGGGATGATTCACCGGGCGAAAACTATGCTTTCATGAATATGAGCTTTATTGAAAGTCATGGTATGCAGATAAAAAAAGAAGATTATAAGCTGGTCTATGTTGGTGAATTATCAGGAAATATGTCACTGGATGATATTTTTGAAAGGTTCAACATTGACAGACCGGAAGACTTCCGTGGTCACTCCCTGTCTGTCAGTGATATCGTAGTTCTGAATGACGGGGAAAAGGTAACTGCCCATTTTGTAGACAGTATCAGTTTTGAACAGCTGGATTCTTTCCTGAATCTGGAAGAACAGGTTCTTAATGAACTGGCATATGAGGTAGGAGAACGGTATTTTGCTATTCAGAGAACAGAAGAAGGATACGATTATTCTTTTTACGATGAAGATTTCCGATTGATGGATGGTGGCGTTTATGAGAATGATGAAATTTCTATTGAAGAAGCGGCGGCGGAACTTTTGGAAGACGAAGGCTGGACTGGAGAACGCATCCGTGGAGATTATGATCAGTTGATGGAGAAAGTAGAAGAAATGGATGAGGTTGTAATGGCAGAGATTCAGAAAAGCCAGGGCGAATATAAGCCACTGGCAAAGGTGGAGGAACTGGAAGAAGCAAATTACAACATGATTGATAACGTCCTCAACAATATGCCACCGAAGAAAGAACCGTATCTGGAGTATTTCGCCACAGAATGCGATGAGTTTCACGATATGGGGGCTTATGAAAAAAGTACCGATGTTAATCAGATAGCTGCGGTCTATGAAAAATATAGGGAAAATCCAGAAACTGCGTATCTTGGATGCTCAATGGGAATTATTTATCGTGATCCGGAAGATAGTTACTATGATGAAGCTGAATTTGCAATTGTTAAAGGAAATACCGTATTTGGAAATCTAATGGACGATGTTCGATTTTATGGGGAACTTGCACTGGTACGGGAAGGGATTGAGAAAATTCATGAAGCATTGCCGGACTATAAGTACGTTCCGATGCAAGATGTTCGAGAAGCAATGTATCCAGAGAAGATGACCACAGAACAGCTGGCAGAGGCACTGGATGAGATTGCAGAAGCTTTTGATCCGTATGATTACCGGGATCATGTAGAACCGGGGCAGGATACCTTACAGGAAGTCATGCTGGATCTGCAAAGTGGAAATGTTGGTTCTTATATTTCCTTTCTGAAGGATGTGATTGAAGAAGACTGTGAGCAGTCCGTGTGGGCAGGTGTTTTGCTGGAACGGCTGAAATCCTACGAACCAGATATATCCAAAGAAACAGAGCCGATGGTGTATGTGAATTACTGTGAAAAGCGGGAGCTGATGGAACCACGCTGTCAGAAGCTCTCAGATCTGGATTCCCGTACTGCACAGAAGGATAAGGAATGGTACGCAGACCGTAATCCGAGGACGGATGAGCCGATGGTAACAGCCCAGATGTTTTTTACTATATATTATGCGGAAAAAGGCGATAAAATGCTGCAACATTTCAAAGGGAAAATAGATATTGGAACAGGAAATGGCGGTATTTTAAGTCAGCTGAAACTCCAAAATGAACTGAAACTTACGGATGAAAGCTGGATTGGTTATCTGAAAAACAAGGGAAATGAAGAGTTTCAGAAGTGTATGGAAGATCTGACCGATATGCAGAACCATGTGCTGCCATATTTGCAGAGCTTTTGCAGTCTGGAAGAAAAAAGTGTGCAGGAAAAGCAGGAACGGCTGGTTGCAGAAAAGCAGGACAGCAGAGTAGAAGCGTCAAGAGCAGCGAATGTGACAAAAGGGGATAATGACAAAGCTGTGAAAAAGGTAGTTTCGAGTATGCAAACAGAAAAGAATAAAGCAACTACGAAGGCAAAGAAGCCATCTATTCATGAACGACTGGAAATCAATAAGAGAAAAATCCAAGAAAAGCAGGGAAAAGATGAGCCGGAGAGAGGAGCTGATCGGGATGTAAGAACGGTATAAATTTATAGAAAGGCACTTGGCTCCGTTTTGGACATAGCAAAAGTGCTGGCAGTGACGAACGAAGATGTGCTGTCTGCTTATTTGCAGAGAGTATCTGATTTTGGAGACTGCCTACTTGCAACTTGTACGAAGGCGAATCAGTGTGATGCGATTGTGACAAGGAATAAAAAGGATTTTCTTTCCTTTTGGATTACACTGCTTTCTCCGGAAGAACTGCTGAATATTTATTCGTAAAAATATGTTTTTATAATCGGTAGCAGAAGGAAAGTTGAATGATAACTCCGATCCAGCATACTGGAAAATATAAAAATTTTATAACAAAGTGGAAAACCCTGCGTAGGATCAGAAATGTTCTCACAGGGTTTCATGTATCTAATAAAATATAGAAATTTAGCGGATTTCTGCTAGAATAAGAAAAACTGTTAAAAAAATATCGTACATAGATCAAAAAGACTATATATGGGCGACCTTTTAAAGCCGATTTATATAAAATAGAAGAAAAAAAGGTGGTCGATACCGTGGATATAAAAACAGCGGTCATATATCGTTTAAACGATCTGATTAATCAGAAAGATATCACAGTGAATGAGGCGGCGGTATGTTCTGGCGTTCCTCCTTCGACATTAAAGAATATTTTGTATGGTCAGAGTAAGAATGCTGGCGTAGTTACAATAAAAAAGATATGCGATGGATTGGATGTCACAATACAGGAATTTTTTGCTGATCCCATCTTTGCAGATTTGGAACCCGAACTATAGGAAGAGTAAATGCTCATAGGATTCAGATTCTGCAGGATGGATTTTTTATGAAAAAGGGTTAGGAAAAACTAACTTAGGAGGACATAGATGTATAAAATAGCAATTTGCGATGATGATAAAAATTACAGGGAGAAAATAGAGAAGGTTATAGAAACGGAAGGGATTCTTCCTAAGAGCGAGATACGGTTTTATGAATACGAGTCAGGAAAGGAACTACTGAAAAATGCTGATATTTTGCATGATTTGGTCTTTATGGATATGCGTATGCCCGGATTGGATGGGAATAAATCGGTACTGAAGCTGAGGGAATACAATAGGGCAGCGATATTGGTGTTCTGCTCCGGATACTTTGAACCGACTTCAGACAGCATCAATATTGGGCAGCCGTTCCGGTATATTATGAAAGACTTGCATGACAGAAGTCTGAAAAGGGAAATCCCTGCAATTTTATCAAAAGTAAAATTGCACTGTGGAGATTCTTCCGTGACGGTTACATCAGCGGGAAGAGTAATTCGTATCTATACGGAAGACATTTTATATATCTGTCTGGCGAAAAGGGGTTGCTCTATATACGTTGCTAGGCAGGGGGAGATAGATGAGATGCATTGTAAGGAATCTTTAGGCGATTTATATGAACGTCTGGCCGGAAGGGGATTTGAGTATGCACATAACAGTTATATTGTAAATCTGGCGAAAGTGGAAGGATTGGAAAAGAATGTGGCGCTGCTACAGATGGGAATCCAATTGAATGTTTCAAGGTCGAAAAAAGGTCAGTTTGCTGACGCTCTGATCATGTTTCTTGGGGAAAGGAACGGCATGGTATGATAGTAAGAGATTTTTTGATCTGCCTTCTTCAGATGTATCTGTTGGAAGATCTGGAAAAGAACATGCTTCCATACAGAAGAGAAAACTTTTTGGGAAAATTTCTCGTATATTTTGTCGCAGCGCTGATAATGCTCGGAATCAACCACTTGGAATCCTCAATATTTAATATGGTAATGATTCCGGTAACGTATATGATTGTGTCAATGGTTGTGTTCCGGGGAAATATATGGAAGAAGCTGGTTATAGTATGCTGCTATTATGTGCTGGCAATTATTCCTGAATTTCTCTTTGCAACGCTTACGAATGCGTATGGCGTGACTGGTGCATCTGAGGGTTTTGGGACGGAAATAGAAAAAACATTAGCACTACTACTGATGAGTACCATGACATTTCTGTTTATTAAATGCATTAATCAGGTAACGAGAAAAAGGGATTATCTGACGATTGAGAATAAAACTTTTACTGTGCTGCTCATGCTGCCAACCGCTACGATCATTATATTAGGATGTGTGTTTTATTCAAATATTTCTTTTGAAGGAATGAACAGGGTTATGGTTCCGGTAGGAGCTTCGCTGCTGCTATTGACGAATATCTTCATTTTCTCAGTGTTTGACCGGTTTGTAGAGAAATCAGAAGAAGTGAAGAAGATGGCTCGGCTTTACCAGAAAAGCAGGGCGGAGATTGCTAATTTACAGTATATGAATAAGGTCAATGAGGATAACAGGGCATTCTTACACGATATAAATAAATTTATTTGTACAGTAGCCGGTTTGATGGAAGAAGGAGAAAATCAAGAGGTTAAGGAGATTATGGAACATTTAGGTGTCCGGATTCAGAGCCTTCAAAAAGGTGCGTATTGCGAACATCCGATCTTGAACAGCATCCTGTGCGAAAGGAAATTCCTTGCGGAATCTAAGAATATTTCCTATAAGATTACCCTGGGTAATGATCTCAGGCTGGACTTTCTGGAAGAACTGGATATGATCTCAATCGTAGGTAATCTTTTGGATAACGCACTGGAAGCGGCAGAAAAGACAAAAGATGGCCGATATGTGGAATGCAGGATGTATATGGGAAATGAGGAACATTTCCTTGTTATGGAATTTTGCAACGGGTATGTTGTTCCACTGTTAAAGGACAAGGACCGGTACATAAGCACCAAAAGAGATGCAGACAGTCACGGGATCGGACTGCATACGGTTGGAAAACTGGTTAAAAAGTATGCTGGAATTATGAGAGTGGAGGTCGGAGAACAGGAGTTCTCTGTTAAGCTGATCTTTACAATAAAATAAAGATGTGCAAAAATCGCCCAAAAAGTTACCGTTTTTGCCACGGTAATTGAAAAAAGGGCGATTTTTGTGTAAACTTTCGGAAAAAAAGGGAGGCATGTAACTATGAAAAAAACAATCAGAAAAAGCTTGGGTATCAAAGTACTTGGAGTTGTAAACTGTCTTGCGCTCTGTCTGACGGCATATACGGCAAATCTGGCGTGCAACTGGCTGTACTATCAGGAAGAAGAGCCGGAAGAAGTTAAGAAAATGAGGAAATTCTAGTGTGGAAAAAAACTACCGGCTGGCTTTTTGAAGTGCAAAACAGGAACGGGATTCTTGAAGAGAAAGACCGCAGGCTGTATGAATATGCTTACGGCTTACTGCTGGGCAGGGTGGCGATATACCTTATCATTGTCATACTTGGCATTGTAACGGGGAATTGGCTGGAGATGCTAGTCTTTTTATTGCCCTTTACTGTTCTAAGGCAGTATGCTGGAGGGATTCATTTAGAAAAAGCAGGGAGCTGCATGGTTGTTTCCAGTATCCTTGTCCTTCTGTGCGGTCAGTATCTGGCGTCTGGTTCGGCTGTGATGTGGCAAATACGGATCATATGGCTTGCTGCAGTTGGAGTCATATTTGTTATGGCACCGGTGGATGCCAGCAGTAAGAAACTGGATGAGAAAGAAAAGAAAGTTTATGGTATGCGCGCGAGGGCAATTTTAATTATTGAATGCGCGATAGCAGGTGTTTTTTCTGTAACCGGATATTCCCTGGTCGTAAACGGGATTATGGTAGCGCATATTGTTTTGGCGTCCGGTTTAATATTGGGATGGATCAAAAATTTTTTTTGACAAAGAGTTAGAATTAACTAATCTTGGATAGGAATAAGAAACGCTTGGGAAAAGCATATCACAAAATGATAATAAACAGAATAAAAAAGAACATGATGCAAGAGGAACATAAAAGTGAATTTGAAGTTGATAAAAAATACAGAAAATATTAACAAAGAGAAAATAACTTTGTTTTGTCTGCCGTTTGCGGGGGGCGGCGCTTCTGCTTATAACCAGTGGGCGAAAAAGATGCAGGGAAAAGTAACGGTATGTCTGGTTCAGCTTCCGGGAAGGGAAGAACGGATCATGGAGAAGCCGTATATAGATATGCCGGTTATGTTAGATGATCTGGAAGAGGCAGTAAGAGAGGTTGTGGATGGACCGTATGCCTTATGGGGGCACAGTATGGGCGGTAAGATTGCCTATGAGCTGGAAAAGAGATTGGAAGCGGTCGGATATACAGCGAGCTGTCTGTTTATTTCCGGCAGCCGGATTCCCAGTATTCCGGAGCCGAAGCCGATCTATCATCTTCCGGATGAAGAGTTTAAGAGGGAACTGGGAAGATTTGAGGGGACGCCAAAAGAGATACTGGAGAATCAGGAATTATTGGATTTCTTTCTGCCTATGCTACGGGCAGATTTTACCATGGATGAAACATATTATGACAAGACGGGAATAGTACTGCATGCGCCTATCGCTGCATTTGGCGGAGAAAAGGATGGCGAAGCGGATGAGAGCGCAATCTGCGAATGGGGAAAGTATACGGATAATGATTTTAGCTACCGGATATTTCCGGGAGGACATTTTTATTTGCGGGATTACGAAGACGAAGTAATAAGTGAAGTTATGAGGCGCCTGCCGGGAATAAAAGATGGAGATTAAACGGTATGGAGCGAAGGAATTTCTGGCGGCAGGCAAACTTTGTATCCGTGAAAATGAGATACATATATGGTGCATCTGCTGGCCGGAAATGACAGATTTCTGGGTGAACCATGAATATATCCTGAGTGGGCAGGAATCGGAGCAGGTCGGAAGATTCCGCTTTTCGGAAGACAGGATGCGTTATATAGCCGGGAAGGTTGTAGTGCGGCTTCTCTTGAAAAGATATTTAGATGTGGAAACGATTGATTTTTCTGTCAGTGAACGGGGCAAGCCTTATCATAAAAAGATTGCAGGAAAGCAGACCGTAGATTTTAACATTTCGCATTCGGGAGAATTCATACTGGCGGGATTCGCTGTTGGAATGGACATCGGAGTGGATGTGCAGGAAATGGCGGGATGTCCGGATTACAGGGAGATAGCCGGGAATTTTTATACGGAAGAAGAAGCGGAAGATGTAATAAAGGAAGGAGCGGCTTTGTTTTTCCAGTACTGGGCGGCCAAAGAAGCGTATGTAAAGGCACTCGGTATTGGATTAGGAAGAGGAATGGATTTCTTCTCTGTCAGAAACGGGAAAATTGCAGAAAAAGATAAGAAAGATCAGGACTGGTTTCTGTATCCGGTCAGGATCAAAGGATATGCTGCGTATGTGGCGGCGCATAAGAAGGAGGCAAATCAAATGGGTTATAAGAAAGATATGAGCAAATATGAGAATCTGGAAGGCTGGGAGAGATGTGGCGTTGGAGAACAGCTTGATAGGTGGGCGGAAAAATATGGAGAAAGAACTGCGGTTACGGACAGTGAAGACGAGATCAGTTATATGGAATTAAAGCAAAAAGCAGATTGTCTTGCGGCAGCTTTTCTGCGTAAAGGAATTTTAAAAGGAGACAAAGTGCTTGTGCAGCTTCCGAACAGGATTTCTTTTGTGATCGTGTTTTTTGCGCTTTCCAAGATTGGGGCGGTGCCAATCATGATGCTGCCGGCCCACAGGGAGGCGGAACTGGAAGGAATTATTGAACTGGCAAAGCCGGCCGCTTATATTGTGGCGGAGAAATATCTGGGATTTTCATATGTGCCGATGGCAAATGCGATGAAAGAGAAATATTCATGTATCCGGCATATATTTGTAGATAGCGAATCCGGGGATATTAGTGGAATGATTGCGGAAACGTGTGGAGAAAATGGGGCATTTCCGGCTGTGGATGGATATGAAACGGCGGTGCTTTTGCTGTCCGGCGGGACGACAGGGGTTCCAAAACTGATTCCGCGCACCCATACGGATTATATGTATAATGCCCGCATGTCCGCGAAGAGATGCCGCCTGGATAGCAGTGACGTTTATCTGGCGTCTCTTCCGGTAGCTCATAATTTCCCGTTATGCTGCCCGGGGCTTTTAGGCACGCTGGACGTGGGAGGAAAAGTTGTGCTTGCGTCTGCGACCAGCCCGGATGATATCCTTGACGCAATTACTGAGGAAGGTGTCACGATAACGGCATTGGTTCCTGCTATGGTTACTGTGTGCATGGAAATGCTGGAATGGGATGAAGATTATGATATATCCAGCCTGCGGATTTTGCAGGTGGGTGGCGCAATGCTGGAAGATTCCCTTGCGGATAAGATCATTGAAGAATGGCCGTGTAAACTGATGCAGGTATTTGGTACGGCGGAGGGGCTATTGTCCTTTACTAGCCCGGAGGATGAAGGTTCCCTGATCGCAAGATGCCAGGGAACTCCGGTGTCTCCTGCGGATGAAGTGAAGATTGTGGATGATGAAGATAAGGCCGTACCGGAAGGCGTTTTTGGGGAATTATTATCCAGAGGCCCGTATACGATTGATGGTTATTATATGGCGGAGGAAGCGAATAAAAAGAGCTTTACGCCGGACGGATTTTACCGGACGGGCGATAAAGCTATGTGGACGAAAGACGGAAGGTTACGTTTGGGCGGGAGGATCAAAGAGCAGATTAACCGCGCCGGAGAAAAGATCATGCCTTCAGAGATTGAAGCTTACCTTTGCAGGCATTTGAAAATCAAAGAGGCAGCCGTTGTCGGCGTTCCGGATGAAACCCTTGGAAACCGGATATGTGCATTCCTTGTGACTGATGATGAAGCCGGGATCGATTTACAGGAAATCCACAGGTTCCTGCGGGAAATAGGCGTTGCGGCGTATAAAATGCCGGATCAGATAGAACGGGTAGAGACATGGCCGCTGACCAGCGTAGGAAAAATAGATAAGAAAGCATTAGAACGGATGGCGCAGGAAAAATAGAAGGAGACAGAATCATGGAATATATAGAGATAAAGGAACAGATCAAACAAAAGTTGCCGGTAGCCAGAGATTTGGGGGATTCCGAAAATCTGCTGGAGCTTGGGCTTTCATCCCTGACGATCATGCGTCTGGTAAACCAGTGGAGAAAACAGGGGGTTAAGGTTTCATTCGGTTCATTGATGGAAAATCCTACCCTTGAAGGCTGGTGGGCGCTGATCCAGCGCAGCATAAAGAAAAAAGCGGGCAAAAAACGGGCGCAAGAATCTAAGATAACGCCGGAAAAGGATATGAAACAGCCGTTTCCTTTAACAGACGTACAGTATGCATATTGGGTTGGCAGGGACGAAGAACAGGCTCTGGGAGGGATAGACTGTCACGCGTATTTGGAGTTTGATGGGGAAAATATAGAACCGGAGCGTCTGGAAAAAGCATGGAATGTACTGCAGTATCATCATCCCATGCTGCGTGCCTGCTTTTTGGAAGATGGAACGCAGAAAATCCAAGATAAACCGTATTGTGAAACTATAAAGGTTCATGATTTTTCTAAGATGTCATCTGCGGAAGCGGAAAAGATGGCAATATCTGTCAGGGAGCGCTTATCCCATCGAAAGCTAAAGATCGAGGAAGGCGAAGTGGCAGGAATAGAGCTTACGCGTTTTCCTGAAAATAAGGCACGCCTGCACGTGGATATGGCACTTTTGGTTGCCGATGTACAGAGTTTGCAGATCTTATTGAGGGATTTGGCGGCTGCCTATCGCGGAGAAATCCTTCCGGCAGAATCAAAAGGGTGGAATTTTGCTTCTTATCTGGAACGGCAGAAAGAGGAAGATAAGGAAGAGAGAAACAATGCAGAAGGATACTGGAAAAAACGCTTGGAGCATTTGCCGAAAGGGCCAGGCCTGCCACTGGCAAAACGGCCGCAGGAAGTGACAAAGACTGTATTCAACCGCAGGATTGTAAGGATTGGCAAGGAAGAGTGGGCTCATCTGCAAGTACGGGCAAAGGAATACCAGACAACTCCGGCAATGGTTCTTCTTACTGCATATGCGACGGTTTTGGAACGGTGGAGCAGGAATCATCGTTTCCTCATTAATATTCCATTTTTTAACCGGAAAACAGAGCAGCAGGGGTTAGAAGAAGTAATAGCAGATTTTACTACTCTGTTATTGCTGGAGATTAACTGCGAAGAAAATCCGACTTTTGCGGAATTGTTGGACAGGATTCAGAGGCAGCTTCATGAGGATATGAAGTATACGGCATATTCCGGCGTACAAGTCCAGAGAGACCTTGCACAGATGTATGGGGACGCGTCGGCGGTGGCGCCGGTTGTTTTTGCCTGCAATCTGGGAACGCCGTTGGTAAATGATACCTTCCGGAAAGAATTGGGGCAGTTTTCTTATATGATCTCCCAGACGCCGCAGGTGTGGAATGATTTTCAGAGTTATGAAGATGAAAATGGTGTACAGCTTACATGGGACAGCGTGGATGAGTTATTCCCGGAGAATATGATTCCGGATATGTTGGAGAGTTTTGAGATTCTTCTGCATGAATTAGGAAAGAAAGACTGGAATCAGAGATTTGATGTGTTTCCGGAAAGACAAAAACAATTTGTTGAGGAACAGAAGAAAATAAGAAGAGTGTATAAACCTGATTGTATTCATTCGGATTTTTTTAATATTGCAAATACTGTATCAGCGAAAGTGGCAATAATTGATACTGGAGAAGATATAACACTTTCTTATGGTGAATTGTCAGAAAAAGCTTTATCTGTTGCGGCTTTTTTAATAGATAAAAATATTAAGGATCAACCAATTGCAATATCGACTGGAAGGGGCTGGCGTCAAGCTGTAGCGGCCCTTGGAATATTAACTTCTTGTAATTTATATGTTCCGGTCACGACATCTCAACCAGAAGAAAGAAGAAAACTTATACATGAAAAAACAGGAATACAGTATGTCATTACTGATAAGAGGCATTATGCTACCTTAACTTGGCCGAAAAATACTATTGTATGGTTAATAGAGGATATTCTACTTAAAGAAAAAACAGAAGATCTTCCGAAAGTTACACCAGAAGATGCGGCTTATATTATTATGACGTCAGGAACAACAGGGATTCCTAAAGGTGCAGAGATACGGCATAAAGGAGCGTGGAATACAATAAAAGATGTTAATAGGCGCATCAAGATTACCGGAAATGATGTATTACTCGGCGTATCGGCTCTCGACTTTGATTTATCTGTATATGATTTATTTGGCATACTTGGAACAGGCGGAACTTTGGTTATGATTCCAGAAGAGAAAAGTAGGGATGCTGAGTATTGGCTGCAACTTGTAATTAGATATCAGGTAACAATATGGAATTCGGTACCAATTTTGTTGGATATGCTATTAATATGTGCGGAAGAAAAAAAAGTGAAATTGCCATTAAAAACAGCATTATTATCAGGTGATTGGATAGGGATGGATCTGCCACAACGCTTGGCGGGTTCTACTTCAGACTGCAAATTTATTGCTATGGGTGGTGCGACAGAAGCAAGTATTTGGTCAAATTATATTGAAGTAAAGTTACCACTTCCTTCAAATTGGCAATCAATTCCATATGGACGTCCACTTTCAGGGCAATCATACAGAGTTATGGATTTTAGGAGAAGAGATGTTCCATTCTGGGTAGAAGGAGAACTTTGGATAGGCGGTGATGGAGTAGGTACTTATAGAGGTGATGAGGAATTAGTACGTCAAAAATTTGTGGAAGATTCTGGAACGGTATGGTATAGGACTGGAGATAAAGGTAGATTTTGGGAGGATGGAACGATTGAATTTCTGGGAAGAGAAGATTTTCAAGTGAAAATACGTGGACATAGGATAGAATTGGGAGAAATAGAAACGAGCATAAAATCTATAGATGGCATAGATGAATCAATTGTAATAAGTAATAAGGGGAAATTAATAGCCTTTTTTTATTCGAAGGGAAGTGAAATTAATGATCAAAAAAGATTTTTAATTGATAATGAAGAATATATAACGGACGAACTGGAAAAAGTGCTAGATGATTTAGGGATAATTATAATTGTTGATATTTTAATCTATGAAAAGTGTTTTATTGAAAATGGGTTGTATTACACATATAACGATTTGTGCAAAATATGTAAAATTGATACTCATTATAAAAAATTGTTTGGGATATGGTTAAATATGTTAGTAAAAACAGGAAGTATTCGCTTTATTGAACAAAAATATTACTGCCCGGGTAATCTGATTGATATCCGAGATAGCATTGTAAAATATATACAAGATCTATCTGATAGCAACATTATTTTAAAGCAAATATACGAACTTGTAATTAATAGTGAAGATGTTATTAGAAAGATTATCCAAGGGTGCTTAGAAGGTACTTACACTCTAGAACCTAATAAATATGATCTTAGACCTGATAAATTGAATGAATTGTTTGAACAGGGTCAAGATTACATTGCGGGAATAAAAAACATAATAAAACAGATGAGTGAGGAGAATAATAGAAAAATTAATATTTTAGAGATTGGAGGTTATAGCAAATCTATCGTTAATAATGTGAGTTTTGAATTAGGCTCATATATAGAGAAATATACTTATCTGTCTCCCAAAAATAGTGAAATGGGTAAAGTAGATAATGTTGCTTTTGAGATAGAATATATTGATTTAGATATTAATAATGAATTGTTTTCTTATAGATGTGGGAAGAGCAAATACGACATAGTTGTAGCATATCAATCAATTCATTGTGCAAATAATATTGATGAAGCTTTTAAGGTAATTAGAAAAGTTTTAAAAAGCGGAGGGCTTCTAATAAGTGTTGAACCTACGAGGAACAGTTGCTTTTTCAACGTAGTAATAGGTCTTTTAGAAAATAATTTTAATAATTACACAGATGAACGATCAGAGAATGAAGAATTATTGTTTGATAAACAAAAATGGAGGGAATCTGCAATAAAAGCTGGACTGCAGGAAATAGCTACCAAGAATTATGGAACAATGGATAAAAAGGTTATGTTTATATGGGAAAATAAGAAAGAACTAGAGGAAATGTTTGAAAGTGAAATAAAAAAAATATTGAAGAAAAAATTGCCTAATTACATGATTCCAGAGTTTTTTGTAGAAATGGATGTATTGCCGCTATCTAAGAATGGAAAATTAGATCGGAAAAAAGTTTTTTCGTATTTAAAAGAATGCAAATTTGGAAGAAAAGATGGGACAACGGCTACAACATATATTGAGATTGAAATAGTCAATATATTAAAAGATATATTGAAGCAAAATGAAGTTTTTATGGAAGACAACTTTTTTCAACTCGGAGGTGACTCTTTGCGTGCTATAAAATTTAAAAATAGTATACAGAAAAGATTTAATTCTAATATTTCGATAGCACAGATATTTGATAGTGCAAATATACAAGAAATGGTATCAAAGGTCGAACAGAGTATGCTGCAAAATGTAGAAGAGTCGATAGTCGTGGGAGATATATGATGAAAAGATTAAAAGTTATTGTGGTTGGGGCAAAATTTGGAGAAGTATATTTGCAAGTATTATTAAGGCGAAAAGATTTAGTTGATGTTGTCGGAATTTTAGGGAAAGGTGGACAACATTCTTTAGAATGTTCTACCAAATATAATATTCCACTGTATACATCAGTTTCTGAACTTCCCTCTGGTATTGATTTGGCCTGTGTAATTGTACGAGCTGGTGTAATGGGAGGGGAAGGTATCCAGTTATCAAAGGAACTTTTACAAAAAGGAATAAGCGTTTTGCATGAGCAACCTATTCATTATAAAGAATTAAAAGAGTGTTATGTTATTGCAAAAAAGCAAAAATGCTTTATGGGAGTTAGTAATTTATATAGATATATTGATGCTACACAATCTTTTATTGATTTGGTAAACCATTTGAAAAAAGAAGAGTATGTCGAATACATAAATGTAGAATGCGGTCATCAGATTCTATATTCGGTATTGAGCATATTGTTTGATTTAACGGATTATGCTCGGCCATTTGTTATTGAACAAGTAATTACTGACATTGGTCCATTTGATATTCTGTATTGTAGGATTAATGATATTCCGTGTATTTTAAAAATTCATAATGAAGTTAATTCTGATGATCCGGATAATTTCTTTTATTTATTTTATAAAATGCAGGTAGGATTTAAAAGTGGAGAACTACAGTTAGAAGATCCAGCAGGGCCAATTTTATGGTATTCACGTTTTGTCATACCACCTGATTTTAATTATGAAGAAAAAAATTGCAAGGAATTTGATAAAAGTAATGTTGTTATAATTAGCGAAGGAAGTAAATATTACGATATTTTTTGGAACAAATGGGGGGAGGCTATAATAAAACAAGTAGTTATAGCTGGTGATTATATTATCTATGATAAAGCGTACAATTCTAACATACAAAAGCAATTATATCAATCAAAGCAATGGCATGAAGTAATGAAAAATATTGGTTATCCAAGGGAAAAAAGTGTATGCTCTTATGAGGAAAATACCATTGATAGAATACAAGAATTTATTTATAAAAAAAATATACAAAAGTGTGATTTTGCATCTATATTTTCTAATCTAAACAGAAAAAAAATACTTGAAATCAAGCATAAGCTTGATAAGGCATGCCTATATTCTATGTTATTTACCTTGAAAAGTGAAGAAAAAGTTTTTGTGGGAGATATATTGGAAGTTAAGAAACCATATATCTCAGAGAGGGGAAAGAAAGACTTTTCATATGTTATAGATCGTTGGATAAAAGCATTGATAGATAACCACATGATAGGGCAAGAAAACAATTGTGCAATAAGTAGAATAGAATTATGTGCTTTAGATGTAGAAGAGGCGTGGAAAGAAGCAAAGAGAACTTGGATTGGAACTTTATCAGATTCTGTTGTGATTGACTACTATTACAGAAATGCGAAACATTTAGAGGAATTGCTTGCAGATAATCTTAATGCGACATATTTGCTCTTTACAGAGGGAAAGATGGATGTTGCGGAAGATTTTTATACAAACACCCTTATAGCAAGATATTTAAACCATATTATTAGTGACAAGATTTTCCATTTCTACAATCCTGGTATGACAATTTTAGAAATTGGAGCAGGAACAGGAGCTAGCACTGAGCTAATCTTGAAAAAAGTTGGGGTAGATGTGAAGTACATTTTTACTGATCTTTCGTCATATTTTTTAAATGCGGCACAAGATAAATTCTCAGTTTTTCCCAATGTGGAATATCAAATACTAGATATTGATCAAGATTTTTCTGGACAAGGAATAGATCAAGATTCTGTGGACATTGTGGTAGCATCAGGGATGTTAAATAATGCATTAGATACAGAATTCACTATTAGTAATATATGGAAAGTATTAAAAAAAGGAGGAATTATTTTTATCGCTGAACCGGTAGAGGAACTTTTGGAACTTCAGATTTCACAAGTTTTTATGATGACAAAGCCTGTTGATATGAGATATCTAAATAATCAAACTTTTTTTAATGAGAAACAATGGATAGATATTTTAGAAAAGAGTAATTTTGAAATAGTTGATATCGTTCCTGATGATAGTGATATGTTAAGTGTTCTACAGCAAAAATTAATTATAGGGAGGAAATAACATGTTAAAGTTAAGTCATATTTCGTGTAGGGTTGATAATTTATATGAAGTTGCGAAACAAGTGGAGGAAATGGGTTTCACAATTGAATGGGGTGGTTTACCTGGTAAGGAGAATAATTTTTTTATTTGGTTTGGAGAGGAAGCCTTCTTAGAAGTGTTTTGTATAAAGCGAAAATTTGCACCATTAGTTGTTGCTATGCAGCTTGTGTATGGCACTGTACCAGCAAAAAAATGGTGGCGTTGGTTTAGTGCTAAAAATATGTGGTGTGATTTTGCCTTAGAAGACGATAACGACAATATGACAAAAATAGTGAGGAAAAATAAGAAAACTATTGTTGATATCGAGAGCATAAAGAAGTATGTAAAAGATATGGGTATTAACGTAGCTCCAAAAACATTACACTGGAAAAGAAAAAATTGCAAAGGCAAATATGCTAATTATAGTTATTTTATTCCTCGAAATGTCAAACTGCCGTTTATAGTTTCAAGATATGAACCTAGGCAAAAATCCTTAGAAACAGTGCATCAAAATGGTGCAAAAAAGATAGCTTATATAAAAATCGAGGTGGGAAAACAGGAATATAAAGAACTGTTTAAACTTGTAAAAGATGACGATAGAATTCAATTGATTAAAGGTAGAGATACACATATTTGTGAGATTGGAATAGAGGGACTTTCTAATAGTATTAAAATTTGCAATGTTCTCATAAAGGCAGTAGAGGTGTAAGAATGGAAAGCATATCAAAAAAGATAGTAGATTTAGAGAAGAAAAATATCATCTTAAAAACAGATGGTCTTAAATTATCATATGAAGCTCCAAAGGATAAAATAAATAAAGAAATTCTTGATTTTTTGAAGGAAAATAAATCGGAGATTATAAAGCTTTTATTGAATGATACTACAGAAAAGTGGAATTCTATGGGGATCTATGAAAGTAAATCCTTCCCATTAACAGATACTCAAGCTGCATATTTGATGGGACGAGAAGAGTGCTTTTCGTATGGCAACGTAGGATGCCATATATATTTTGAAATAGAATATAGTTGTTTAGATTTTAATCAAGTTCAGAATGTCTGGAATGAATTACTTGAAAGACATGAAATGCTGCGTATGGAAATAACTGCGGATAAAAAGCAGATTATTTCTGAAATAGTTCCAAAGAATATTGTGACATTTTGGGATACAACAAATGAAACTGAGGATCAGATTCTGAGCATGGTCAGAGAAAAATTTGGAAATAAGCAATATAATATTTATAAAGCACCATTATTTGATGTCGGCGTCATAAGCAGAGAAAAAAAGAATGATATTTTATTTTTATCCGTAGAGATGATGGTAGCAGACTGGACAAGTATATGGCTTTTGGTAAAGGAATTTGAGGATATCTATTTTGGAAAGAAAACTTTGCCTATTTTAAATAGTTCATTTAGAAGATATGTAGATTTCTTGCTGGCTGAAAAGGAAAGTGTAGCATTTTATCGTGATTTAGAGTTTTGGAAGAGTAAAATTGAAAGGATACCAGAAGCCCCCTGTTTGCCGACCGTAGAGCAGGCTTATGACTCCAATAGATTCAAGCATTTTAGTCATTCTCTGAATAGGGATTCATGGGAAAAAGTTGTTGCATATTCAAAAAAATATGGAATTACACCAACAGTAGCTGTTTTACAAGTTTATGTACAGATCATCAGAATGTGGAGTAGTAATAAGGATTTTTCATTGAACTTAACAATGATGAACAGAAACAATCTGCATTCTGACTTAGAGAATATTGTGGGGGATTTTACAGAACTGTGTGTGTTGGAGTGCTTCAATTTGGAAACTGATACTTTTGTAGAAAGTGCAAGGATACTACAAAAACAATTATTTGATAATTTGGATCATAAAGCATTTTCCGGAATAAAAGTATTAAGAGAACTAAATAAAGAAAAAGGGATTGACAAGGCACTGATGCCATATGTATTTACAAGTGCGGTAGGATTAGTTGGAAAAACATTGGAAAGTAACTTTGTGGGGCGAATGAATGAGTTTGGAGTTAGTCAAACACCTCAAGTATTCATAGACTGTCAAGTAATGGATGATTTAGAGGGATTAAGGATATTTTGGGATGTAAGAGAAGGGATTTTTCCGGATGGTTTGGTAGAAGATATGTTTTTCCTTTTTGGAAAACAGATCGATAAGATGGAGAAGGAGTGTTTTTGGACACAGGAAGATATAGTGGAATTACCAGAATGGCAAAAGCAAGTGCGAAATAGTGTAAATAATACCGCGGTAAAAAGAGAACTATATCGTATTGAAGAAGGTATCATATATTCATGTAGAAACAATCCTAATAAAATAGCGTTAGTAGATAAGGAACGATCTTTTACCTATCAAGAGACCCTTGAATATGCAATGGTTATAAAAAGCGAATTAGAAAAAAAGAACTGTAAGGTTGGAGACTATGTAGGAATAATGGTAAATAAGTCTGCGTTCCAAGTAATAGCAGCGATAGGAATTCTTTGTACAGGCGCAATTTTTGTACCCATTTCAAGTGATTTGCCTAGTGAGCGAAAACGGAAAATTATACAAAATTCAAATATCCACATAATTGTGCTAGATATTCCTTTAACTGAAAGTATAGAAGTACAAGATGTTGTTTATGTTGATGAATTATTCAGGGATCAAAAAATAATAGAATCAGCGAAATTGCTAGAAAACACACAAAGTGCTTATGTAATATATACATCAGGGTCTACAGGTGAACCCAAAGGTGTAGAAATTAGTCATGAATCAGTTATGAATACCATTCTTGATATGAATGAACGGTTATCTATAACGGAAAATGATGTTTTTATTGCTATATCAAAAATGAATTTTGATTTATCGATTTATGATATGTTTGGTTGCTTAATTGCGGGTGCAACATTAGTTATTCCTGATGATGATACAGTAAATCCTGAAAGGTGGGCTGAATTAATAAATCATTATGGGGTGACAATTTGGAATAGTGTTCCTGCACTGATGCAAATATTGTTTGTGAATGAAGAAGCTAAGGGATGTAAAAGAATAAGTTCCTTGAGAAATATTTTACTATCCGGTGATTGGATACCCATTGATTTACCTGCTCGAATTTACGAATTTTTACCGGATACAAGAATAATAAGTTTAGGTGGTGCTACTGAAGCATCCATTTGGTCTGTCTATCATGAATGTAATATAAATGAACAATATAAGAAGAGTATTCCATATGGAAAACCTTTATCAAATCAAACACTTTATATTTGGGATGAAAATATGAGGGATTGTCCTATCGGTGTCAAAGGTGATTTGTTTATAGGAGGCATAGGATTAGCCAAGGGATATATGAATAGCTCTGATTTAACTGCTCAAAAATTTATTGTTAAAGGAGGAGAACGATTTTATAGAACAGGAGATAAGGGGCGATATCTATTAGGTGGAGAAATTGAATTCTTGGGCCGAGAAGATATGCAGGTTAAAATAAATGGCTATAGGATAGAACTAGGTGAAATAGAATCAATATTATGCAATTATGAACCGATTTATCAAGCGGTTGTGTCAGTAATCAAGAATAAACTGTTGGTTGCAGCGGTTGTGTTTCATAATGGAAGTAATGCTTCTGAAGCGGATATATTGATATATTTAAAAATGCATTTACCTCAATATATGATACCAAAAAAAATAGTAGTTTGGGATTCATTTCCATTGACGTTTAATGGAAAGATAGATAGAAAAAGAATAGATGAGAACTATAGTATTGAAGAAATGCAAAAGCACATGGAGGGAATGAGTGTTGATAATAATTCGGCAAATGAATTACTTTTGATGTGGAGGGAAGCACTGCATAATTCTGAAATTCAACTACAAGATAATTTGTATGATTATGGAGTTGATTCATTGATAATGGCACAAATGGCAAGTAAGATAAGAAATAATTATACGAAAAATGAAATACCTTTTGATGTGTTACTTCGCCAATTATTAAACCATCCTGATGTTCTATCCCTTTATCAGTATATTGAAAATTATAGTATGCCAGATAAAAAATTGGTTCAAAATATAAAGAATGATGGAATCGGAACAATTAATATTTTTCATGAGAATAAAAATGATACTTTGCAGGTATTATTGCATGCAGGATTTGGAACAATGAATTGTTTCCGATACTTGATAGAATATATGAGACTAGATAATAAAGGAACGATTGCCGGAATAGCGATAAAGAATAGCAAACGGTATTGCGAAATGAATCCAGATAATTTGATTGAAATTCTAGCCGATGAATATGTGAATTTAATTATTGGATTAAACAAGAAAAAAATACAAATTATTGGATATTGTATAAGTGGACTTATTGCAGTAGAAATAGCTAGAAGATTAATGGAAAGGGGGTTAGAAATATTTGACCTTGTTTTAATCGACAGTCACCCGATTCAATATCAGTTAGAAGATGAATTGTTAATGGAAATCACGTTTTTACCAAGTTTGGGTATTGAAATATCACAACTGGGTTTGGGAGAAATAAGCAATGAGGAATTATATAAAGCAGTTCTATATTTATATAATGAATTTAAAAAAGAAATCCCATCGAGATCCATACAGTACTTACCTGATGAATATATAAATCTGAAAAAAATACTGCTTAAATTAGATTGTATGGAAAAACGACAAAGATTTGAATTATATTCGAAAATGGCTTTAGAAAAAGCAGAAAACCAGTTCCCTGTAGATATGTGTATTGATTTATTTGCGGCGTATAAACAAAGTTTTAAGGCGGCTCAGTTTGTGCCTGAAGTTTATGCAGGAAATATACGTTTTTTATTAGCAGAGGAATCAACTAGTTTTATTCCAGATAATGACGAAGAAACTTTGGCATTTTGGAAAAATACTTGTTTGGACGATATGAGCGTAGAAATGATAAAGGGTAATCACATAACCTGCACGGAAAATAAGGAAAACGCATGTACTCTTTGTAAGAAGATATCAAAATGTTTTCAAGATTAATAATTAAGGGAGATGAAAATGGAGTTGTTGAGTTTATTGAATGAGCTGAAGCAGATGAAATGGATTGATTTGTCACATGAATTTGGTGAAAACACACCAAGATGGCCAGGTTTTGAGTCATTGAGGAAAGAGATTAAATTGGAATTTGGTGAATATCCAGTAAGAGCATATCAATATTCGTTTCCAGGGCAATATGGAACACATGTAGATGTACCAGGTCATGCTGATGTAAATGGACGCACCTTGGAAAAAATTGATATTAAGGAATGTGTATTGCCATTATGCGTAATTAATTGTAGTGATAAGGTTAAAATGAATAGTGATTATGCATTATCGCTAGATGATATTCATGATTATGAAAAGATTTATGGAAAAATTCCAAAGGGAGCTTTTGTTGCGATGAGGAGCGATTGGGGAAAAAGGTGGCCTAGTCAGGAAAAGTTTCAAAATATGGATGAATACGGAGAACAGCATTATCCTGGCTGGAGTTTAGAGGCTGTAAAATATTTAATTGAAAAAAGAGATGTTACTGCAATTGGACATGAAACATTTGATACAGATCCACCATTTTGCAAAGAACAGCGTTATTTCCAAGCGGAATGTTATGTCTTGAAACAAGACAGATATCAAATTGAGATGCTTACAAATCTGGATAAAATTCCGGAAAGAGGAGCTATTATATTCTGTATTTTTGTAAAGCAGACAAATGGAACGGGGTTCCCTGTTAGATGTTTTGCAATTTGCCCAAACAAATAATATATAATTTATGAGATTATAAAGAAAGGAATAGAATGCTCATGAAAAAAGCAGGTTTAATAGGAGGCATGAGCTGGGAAAGTACGGTGCCGTATTATAAAATAATAAATGAGGTAATCGGGCAACAATTAGGCGGATTATACTCTGCAGATTGTATTTTACATAGTATAAATTTCTATGAGATTGAATCAACAATATCAAAAGGAAATTGGGACAAATCGAATGAGTTATTAGCAAATGCAGCGGAAAGCCTTGAAAATGCAGGTGCAGATTTTATCGGTATATGTTCTAATACGATGCATAAATGTCTTCCGGCTATAAAAAAGAAGGTAAACTTACCTATTGTTCACATTGTTGACGCTACAGTGGAGGAGATGAAAAGAGAGGGAATGTCTGAAGGGCTGCTGTTAGGAACAAGATTTACAATGGAAGAATCGTTTAATAAGGAGCGATTTTATAAAAATGGAGTAAATATTATTATCCCTAGTTTAGAGGAGCGACAATTGGTACATGATATCATTTTTGCAGAATTATGTAGGGGTATTATAACCAATAATTCTAAAGAACAATACAAAAAAATAATATATAAGTACTGTAAAGGAAAAGAAACTGGTGTAATACTTGGGTGTACAGAAATAGGATTGCTAATTCAACAAAATTTCATGGATGTTCCGATTTTTGATACAACTCAAATTCATGCAAAAAAAATTGCGATGTATATGATTGAATAGTTTGTGTGAACAATGGTCGTTTGCGCCAGTCGAAAATATGCTTATAATATAGGGGAATAGTATATTCCGGATAAGTTTCCATCATCTGTTCGATAATATGGAAATCACTTTTGAGATTCACGTTTATGCATATTGAATCATAATTTCTATGAGAATATTGATAAAGACTGCTATATGTCGTAGTTGCGGCAAGGTCTTGATTAATATTCTTATAGAAAAAGCAATTTCCGAGTAACGAAACTTCGATTTCTATATTGGGGTGCTGATTTTGGGCTGCAAGAATATTCAATCAACTTTCGTTTTTGAAATAGCATTGAAGTGGTATCTACGATGTTTTGATGTGAAATGGATTCTGCGGTATATTGTTTCTGAACTTCCGAAAAAATCTCCCCTAAACAAATTTTAGGGCTAGTGAGGAATAAAAAATATTGATCGTTATGATCTGTATGGAACAACTGTCAGGAACCTGTTATACGAAGGGGATGCGAAAAAAAGAAATATCCACATTTACTACAGTGATGGAAAAGCATATGGTGAAAAACAGGAGATCAAGCAGAAGATACGCCGGCTGAAAAAATATCTAGACGGATGTGTTGGGAAAGAATGTGTAGCATTTGGGCCAGAGATCATGAAGTATTTTTACCTGAATTTTGAAAAGGATAGGAAGACGCTGAAGCTTGCAGAAGAGAACGCTTCAGCAGTAGAAAAGGAACTGTCTCCGGCAGGATATTTTGCCATTGTTTCATCAGAAAATATGACGCACGGGAAGCAATTGAGTTATATAAAAGCAGAGATGCATCAGAAAAACTGTTCCGCAGTGACAAATCTTATCTTGGAAATAAAAGCATGCGAGTATATAGTGATGAAGCATTGTCATTAAAGGTATTTATCCAGTTTATTGCCCTGATTCTGCGAAGCAGGATCTATTAGCATTAAAAGAAAAAAGCGAAAAAATGTTGAAAAGACCGAACTAACTAACAGTTCCAGCAGCATTAAAAGAACTGGAAAAGATAGTAATGATACGTCAGCTTGACGGCGTTTATCGTCTGGAGCATGCTGTCACCGCAACCCAGAAAACCATACTGGATGCCTTTGGTTTAAACGAAGGTAATGTACGGCATTAAGCGAAAGAAATCGAAAAATCCTACAGAGCAAGTAAGAAAAACAAAGGATAAAAAAGATATGGCAAGAATGAGAAGAAGCAGCGAACAGACCCTGGAATACAAGATTGAACAGGCAGAAGCAAAGGTTGCAAAAACGAAAGAAGCACATGAAAAAGCGGTTGATGAATTAAAAAAACTGTACGATATAAGAATGGCATATCAGAGAGATGAACTGTTAAAAGCGATGAAAAACAGCAGCCGTTCTTATGGAGAGATCCTGGCATTTATTACCTCAGGAGAGACATCAGAGGATGAGTAAAACAGGACTGAATAAGTCTATAAATAGGCACGACAGGTGAATTTAGCCTGGTTGTTTGGGGGAAATCCTACATTTAGGGGATTTATTTTCGGAAGTTCACATTGTTGATAAATTGACTTCGATAGATAAATAATATATACTTACGATTAGATACCACTAACTTTTGACTGTGAAAATGATGGAGTGCTTAATATTATGTATGAAAAAATCGAAGAAAATTATGGACTTTTTGATTCGGGTGTAGTTGTTCTTGAAAAGACTCAAAATGTGACGAAATATCAAATTGACTGCAATACACCGGATGGTACAATGTATTGTTACCATCTTTTTCAGGGCATTGATTTGGCTTATACGACTTTTTATGCTAATTCCTGCTTTCAACGAAAAAATTCACTTCCTCATATAATTGAAATTGCATATTGTAGATCGGGGCGATACGAATGTGAATATAAGCGAGGATTTATGACATATTTAGGTGAGAATGACCTTGCTGTGAGCATCATAAACTCACAAAGAAATGAGCCTATATTTCCTACGGGAATTTATGAAGGGGTGGCCCTTATTATCAATACCGACATCATAGGGGAATGTTTTCATGCTCCGGTTATTGGGATTGAGATTGATTTCGCTGGACTTATTCAGAAATTTTGTTACGAACAATGCTGTGTAGTAATGAAAACGCCCCCTGAATTATTACATGTATTTGAAGAAATTTGTGATTGTACCTATAGAGGTAATCTTGGTTATTTGCGTTTGAAAGCACTGGAGATATTCTTTTTGTTGTCTAATTTATCAACGCAGGATAATATTGAAACCTCTGCATACTATTCTGGCGAGACAATTGCAAAAGTAAAGGCGTTGAAATCGGCTTTGATGGAACAGTTGGATAGAAAAATTTCTTTGCCAGAACTTGCCGAGCAATACGGATTAAGTCTTACTATGTTGAAAGATTGTTTTAAGGCTGTTTATGGAAAACCGGTGCATGCCTTTAGACGAGAATACAAAATGCAGGTCGCAACAAAACTTTTAACGACAACAGATATGTCCATTACAGAGCTTGCTGGGGAATTTGGCTATGAGAATCCAAACAAATTCTCGACTGCGTTCAAAGAAGTGATAGGTGTTTCTCCGAGAGCGTATCGGGCAAAAAACAAATAAATGGCTTTTTGGATAGAATTTGGCTGTTTGGGAAGGAAAAAAACGAGATTATGTTGTATTCTAATTGCGGTTAGTGAGGACTGACCGCACTATTTTTTAGGAGGAAATTTGTCATGGGAAACAAATTAAAAATGAAAGACATTATTACTTTGGCCATATTTAATGTGGCAATCCTTGTTGTTATGGTTGTAGTTAAGATGGTTATTATGATGGTTGCGACACCGGCATTTAACTATCTGGCATATGTTGGAGTCATGGCACTCTTTTGCGCTCCTTTGTATGTTGTTATGTCAAACAAAGTAGCAAAAACAGGAACTCTCTTTGTAACCGCATTATTTTCTGGTCTTATGATGTTGCTTTTTGGTTCTGGTTGGTTTCTGATTGTTGAACTAATTGTTGGTGTGATTTGTGAGTTGCTTATGTTGGGCGAGAATACATATAAGAATCCGATTAGAAATGGAATTGGTTATATTGTGTACTGGGTTCTGTATGCTGTTGGTAGTGCAATTCCGCTTTATCTGTTCAAAGATCAATATCTTGCAAGTCTAGCCGATTCTTATACGGAAGAAGGACTTGAAACGCTTGTATATTATGGTTCGCCCGCTATGGTTGCGCTCATTAGTGTTATAACGATAGTATTTGCCATTGTTGGTTATTTGATTGGCTGCTATTTCTTGAAAAAGCATATTAAAAAGGCAAAACTGGTGTAATCAATGGAAAAACTGGACATTAGAACACACTTAATTGTTTTAATCAGTGCTACTCTGTTTTGGTTTGTATTTCAAAGCAACGCGGAAATACATGGTCTAGTGGTTCTATGCGCCTTGTATATGTGTGTAGCAGGATATTGGGAGAAAGCTCCAGGCTTTATTATGACATATATTATTATGTTGTTGTTAGCTTATTTGACGGCTCCTATTATGGGGATTATGTATGTTGTTATTTGCACATTTGCACGTGCTATACCGCTGACGATGGTGGCTGCACCGATTCTGTATGCAAATCCGAGCCGCATGATGTATAGTTTTCAGCGAATACATGTTCCTAAGAATGTATTGGTAATGTTGTGTATATTGATTCGTTTTTTTCCAGTTATAGAAAAAGAAATGTTATCTATCAGGAACGGAATACGTGCAAGGGGTATTTTCCCTACTTGGTGGAGTATCCTAAAGAATCCTATTATGGCATATGAATGTTTTTTCGTTCCCTTGACGGTTCGATGCTTGAAATTATCTACTGAACTTGGGGCATCTGCGGAGCTGCGGGGATTGGATTCATCTAATCCCCGTTCCTGCATATACAATATTGGTTTTACTTACAAGGACATTTTGGCAATTTTGGGATTTGTGTTAGGTTGCATTGGTGTTATGTTGGGGGTGAGAACTTGGTTGAGTTAGAAAGCGTTTCCTTTCATTATGGACGGGAAGATGCGGGAATGCTCCTGACCGGGGTAGAAGATATTTCTTTTAAAATTGAAAAGGGTCAGTGCGCTGTCCTGTGCGGACGTTCTGGAGCTGGAAAAAGTACTATTCTCCACCTGATTAGCGGGTTAGTTCCTGGATTTTACGAAGGGCAGTTAAAAGGCCGTGTTATAGTAAATAATGGTTTTCCCAGCAGTTTCACACCGGAAGAAAGGGTTGCAACACTGGGAGTAGTCTTTCAAGACCCTCGAAGCCAGTTTTTTATGGGAAAGGTACTTGATGAAATTGCATTTTCTGCTGAAAACATTGGGTTGTCTCCCGAACGAATATTACCGCAGGTTATGGAGTGCGCGAAGAGACTTGAAATAGAGTCCCTGTTGGAGAAAAAAGTCAATGAATTATCCAGTGGGCAGAAGCAACGTGTGGCGATTGCTGCCGCCACTGTATTCGCTCCGCCTGTATTGATATTGGATGAGCCAATTTCTAATTTGGATCGGGGCGGAATTAAAATCTTGCTTGAAATTTTGGGAGAGATAAAGCAGAATGGTACAACCATTATTATCAGTGAACATCGTCTGCATCAGTTTTTATCTATTGCGGATGTATATTTGCATATTGATGCCGGCAGATTGGTAAATAAATGGACAAAAGCCCAGTTTGAACGGCTTACTTGTAGTGATTTGATTGAGTGGGGCATCCGACATCCGGATTTGGCTGAATATGTACAAAGACCGCATCGACAGATTTTATCTGCTGATAAAGATTTGACTGTGGAGGGAATTTCTTTTCGGTATAAAAAAGCTGTGTGGGGAATTGAAGACTTGTCTTGCTGCTTTCCTGCCGGGACTGTTACTGCCATTCTTGGCAGAAATGGAATAGGGAAAACTACGTTTTGCAAAATTTTGTGTGGACTGTTAAAACAAAAGGTCGGAACAATAAAAAGAGAAAATCAGGTATTATCTTGCGCAGAGCGTCGTGCATCCAGTTATCTTGTTATGCAGGACGCGGATTATCAGATTTATGCGGATAGTGTCGGGAATGAGCTGGTATTAGGTAAAAAGGTAACAGAGGATTTGAGAAATCGTGCCTATGATGCGTTGGATGCCTTTCATCTGACCGCATTAAAGGATCGGCATCCAGCGTCTTTGTCTGGTGGCGAAAAACAGAGAGTAACAATAGCTGCCGCATATTGCTCGGATGCCGATATAATTATCTTAGATGAACCTACAAGTGGAATGGATGGAGAAGGTGTACTAAGTCTCTCAAAATGGGTAACATTCCTTGCCCAGAAAGGAAAAACCATTATCATTATAACTCATGATGATTTACTGTGTGATATGGCTTGTGACAACAGATTCTACATGGGAGGTAAGGAAAATGAATAAATCAGAAATTGCAAAACAGTTATTAGGTTTTATGCGTGCGCATAAAAATCAGTTTGTGCTGTCAATTCTGCTTGCTATTTTGGGCGTTGCTTCTGGTATGATTCCGTATTTTGCAATTGCCAGAATTATGCTTTATCTGCTGGAAGGTATAAGGGAGATGTCTATTTATGCCTTTTGGTGCATGATGGTGTTGCTCGGATTTTCTTTGAAAATTATTTTTGCGAATCTTTCAACTGCTGTATCACATACGGCAACATTTTATACATTGAAAGAGATTCGAATGCAGATTATAGATAAGCTGTCACGGGTTCCGATGGGCTATATCTTGGATCAATCATCGGGTAGTTTTAAAGACACGATTGTGGATAGGGTGGAAAGTATGGAGCCGATTCTTGCGCATTTAGTTCCTGAAATGACATCTAATTTGTTTGTGCCAGTATGTATGCTTGTTTATCTTTTTGTTCTAGACTGGCGTATGGCTCTTTTATCACTAGTTACGTTGCCCATAGGATTTTTCTGTTATATGGGAATGGCAAAAAATTATGAGGAACGGTTTTCTGGGCTTATAAAACGGGTTAAGAAAATGAATACAACAGTCGTTGAGTATGTGAATGGGATTGAGGTAATAAAAGCATTTAATCAATCTGCAAATTCTTATGAAAGATACTCTGATTCTGTGAAAGATAACGCCGATTATGCGGTTGGCTGGATGAAGGACACACAGCTTTTTATGTCGATGAGCAATACCATCTGGCCAAGTGTGTGGATTGCTATTTTACCGGTCGGAGGAATCCTTTACAAAGCAGGAATCCTTTCTGCTCCTGTTTTTTTAACCGTGATGATTTTATCACTTGGAATTGTTGGGCCAATTTTAGCGGCAATCAAATTTACGGATAGTGTAGCGCAGCTAGGAACGATAATAGGCGCTGTATGTAGTTTGCTGTCGGCTCCCGAAATGAAGCGCCCTTCTATACAGACCGACATACAGGATTTAACGATAAAATTTCAGGATGTTTCTTTTTCCTATGATGAAAATGTGGAAGAGCCTGTTTTGAGTCATGTTAATCTTATATTTCGCCCTAACACTATGACTGCGATTGTGGGACCGTCAGGTTCCGGAAAATCCACCATTACGAAACTTATTACTGGTTTTTGGGAAGTGACATCAGGCAAAATCACGTTGGGTGGCAAGGACATTCGGCAAATGCCGCTTTCACAACTCACATCGTATGTATCTTATGTTTCACAGGATAATTACTTATTTGATGTGAGTGTGCGTGAAAATATCCGAATGGGTCGTCTTACGGCAACAGATGATGAAGTAGAGGAAGCAGCCAAAAAATGCGGTTGTCACGATTTTATTGTAGAGCTGGAGCATGGCTATGAAACAGTTGTTGGCAGTGCAGGAGGACATTTGTCAGGCGGAGAACGGCAACGAGTAGCGATTGCGCGGGCAATGCTCAAGAATGCACCGATTGTAATTTTTGACGAAGCGACCGCTTACCTTGACCCTGAAAATGAGAGTTTAGTGCAGGATGCAATTTCAAATTTGGTTCGAGGGAAAATGTTGATTATGGTTGCACATCGTCTTTACACTGTAACAGGGGCAGACCAGCTTGTTGTGGTAAATGACGGTCGGATAGAAGCGACTGGAACACATGAGGAGTTGCTTGAGGTTTGCCCACTATATAAACAAATGTGGATGGCTCATATTGGTAGCCGTGATGAAGGAGGTGCAGACAGATGCTTACCGCATTGAGAAAAATATATGACTTTGCAGGAAATTGGCAGGGAGTATTAAAGAAATCTGTTGCTTTCAGTCTGTTGCACTCCATTTTTGATATGTTTCAGATTGCTGCGCTTTTTTTGATTTTAATTGGTTTAACGGAAGGAATGACATTGCAAATAATAGTATTTACGTTATTACTTCTGATTATCGGCATATTGGGGAAAATTTATTGCAGTTATATTTCTGATTTTTCGCAAACGAAGGTTGGTTATTATATGTGTGCGGAAAAGCGGATTCATGTGGGTGATCGCATGAAATATATGCCGATGGGGTATTTTAACGATCATAGTCTTGGAAAGCTGACTTCGGCTGTTACTACAACAATTGGAGATGTGGAAAATAACGCACCGTCTGTTTTAATTACAGTTGTTCACGGATTTGTTCATGTAGTTGTTATTACTATCGTGATGTTTTTCTTTGACTGGCGCATAGGTTCTTTATGTTGCTTGGGAATTCTTCTGTTTTTGGTATGCAATTCAATGATGCAGAAAAAATCACAGAAAATATCGCTGGAAAGGCAACGTGCACAGGAAGATTTGGTTGGTGCTACATTAGAGTACATACAAGGAATGAATATTGTAAAATCATTTAATCTTGGTGGTAACTCCAATCAAAAAATGAAACAGGCCATAGAAGAAAGCAGGGTTCGTAATACAAAACTGGAAACTGTTTTTATTCCTTATGGTGCTGCACAACAGTTTGTGTTAAGATTAATAAGTGTATCTATTATGTTCTGTTCTATTTTGTTTTATTTGCAAGGCAGTATGACACTTGTGTATTGCCTATTGATGTGTGTGGCTTCATTTTTGATTTTTAGTGAATTAGAAAAAGCGGGCGGTAAATCATTTGCGCTTCGTCTCATTGAAAGCTCGATTGATAAAATAAATGAGATTGATGAAACGCCGATTATGGATTTATCGGGACAAAATATAACGCCTCCAAATATGGATATTGAATTAAAGGATGTTAGCTTCTCATATGGTGAACATCAAATTTTCCGATGTATTAATCTTTCCGTTCCAAGCAGAACAACGCTAGCAATAGTCGGACCATCAGGAAGTGGAAAAACAACATTGTGTAGTTTAATTGCACGATTTTGGGATGTACAGTCTGGAAGTATTACTTTAGGCGGTACGGATATACGAGATTATACGTTAGATAAATTGCTTTCTAATTTCAGCATTGTCTTTCAGAATGTTTATTTATTTGCTGATACGATTGAAAATAATATCCGTTTTGGAAAGCCGGATGCCAGTCACGATGAGGTTGTCCGGGTTGCTAAGAAAGCTTGTTGCCATGATTTTATCATGGCACTGCCCCAAGGTTATGATACTGTGATTGGTGAAAGTGGTGCAACTCTTTCTGGTGGTGAAAAACAGCGTATTTCCATTGCCAGAGCGATTTTGAAAGACGCACCTATCGTTATTTTGGATGAGGCAACTTCCAGTGTTGATCCTGAAAATGAATCCGATTTACAGGCAGCCATTGAAAGTTTGACAGAAAGTAAAACGGTTATTACGATTGCCCATCGCTTGAAAACAGTCAAAAATGCGGATCAGATTGTAGTAATTGCAGATGGAAAAATTACACAGCGTGGAACGCACGAACAATTGAAAATGCAATCTGGTATTTATGCGGATTTTATCAATATTCGTCATAAAACAACGGGCTGGAAATTGGTTCAGTAAAGGAGGCGATTATGAAACTTCATGTATCCGGAGAAGATTATTTGGAAGCTATACTTGTATTACAAAAGAAAAGTGGTATGGTGCGTTCTATTGACCTTGCCCGGCACATGGGATTTAGCAAACCCAGTATCAGTCACGCAGTAGGCGTATTAAAGAAAGAAGGATTGCGAAACAAAAGAAGCAGCAGAGGCGAGCAAAACAGAAAAAAGAAACAAGAGATAATCTGGCTAAAGAAGAAATCTTGAAAGATGACAGATTTTTCTTTATTGCCGGTTATACCTCCTGAGGTGCACCGTATGGTGTCACCTGGGAGGAAATGGGGCTGAAACCTTGGGATGATGTGGAAGAGAATAATTGGGTTGTCAGTGCAATTTCATTTATCTCTTGTGACAGAAACAGATTCCCGTTTTGCCTGAAGTAAGTCAGAACTGATCTCAGGAGCATCGAGCAGTGCAGTGAAATTTTGCTGAATGATCTCTAGGGTTTTCTGCTTTTTCTGCAATTCCTGTTTTTCCCGGACAGTAGCATCCTGTTCAGATTCAAGATTTTCAATCCGCTTCTGGATTTTATTAGAGCTTGGGATTTTGGTGACACCGAGATCCTGAAGCTCTTTTTTTAG
>OLRD01000181.1_pt1 | contig 59177 bp, 48 predicted proteins | sample 1672051 | NCBI WGS metagenome assembly OLRD01 (sample SAMEA3136640, study PRJEB25190) | human gut metagenome | biome: human gut; feature: human-associated habitat; material: faeces | place: Austria | collected 2013 | reverse complement strand
GGGCCGTATAAATACGCCGGTCCTTAGGCTGCGTATTTTGCAGCCTTAGTACCGCTGCGTAGTTATCCGAGCGAAAGCGCGCCCTGTAAGGAACCTTGTCGTACAGCAGCCGGTACAGTTCAGAAAGGCCGGGAGAGGAAGGCGGGGCAGACGGAAACTTCAGGCAGCACGGGGAAAACATGAACAGTAACCCTCTCCGGAGGGCGCCCGGAAGCGCCCTCATTCTTTTTACTGTCCTACAATTTCCTGATATCTCTGGTACTGTGCAGATTTAATATCAATAATATCCTGCATCCCCATGCTGTTGGCTGTTTCCACATATTTGTCAAAGTTATCCAGCGATTCCGTACCGATAACAAAGGCTGTGAACATTTCATCCAGATAAGTGGAAAGGTCAGGCCATATGCTGGTATAAACCTCGGATTCCTCTGCCGTTCCCAGCATTTCCGGGAAGGGGTTCTCCATATTTCCATAGGCCTCTTTACATGCGGTTTCCACTTTGGTTCCTTCAAATATTTTCATGAAGGCTTCGCCGGAATCGTTGATAAAATAAGTAGGCCATGCACCGATACTTCTCAATGCGGAAAAAGCTGAAGTATAGGTTTCATTATTGGTTATCAAATCGGTGAACCGGATTTCCCCGGATTCATCATATTCGTAGGACATGCCCTCGATCCCATAGTTGTAAAGCATCAGGCCGTCCTGGCTTGCATATACGTAATCAATCCACTGGACTGCAGCTTCCGGGTTCTTGCAGGCGGAGGTAACACCATAATAATGCCAGGTGAGGCCTCTTTTAGTCATACGGGCCGTGCCGTTTTCATCTGCCTGGATAACCGGCATGAATTCATAGTCACAGTCAGGATTGCTTGTCCTTGCCAAATCATCGGAGGATGCCATATTATCGGCAGGGTCATGGCAGACAATCCCCACCTTGTCCTCGGTTATATTCTGGGTGAGAAGAGTACCGTCCAGATCGTCGGATATCAGTCCTTCCGAATAGCATTTATTTAGGAATGCCAGCATTTCTTTATATTGATCCTCTACAGCAGCATAATGTACTTTACCGCTGTCATCGGTATACCATAAGGAATTGGTATCATAGCCGAAGCCTGTCATCAGGTAATACAGCTGTTTGATGCCGTTTTTGGTTGCCATGGGAATTTCATCATTGGGATTTCCGTTTCCGTTGGCATCCTGTTCCTTGAAGGCTACCAGCACATCATAAAGCTCGTCTACTGTTTTCGGCATTTCCAGCCCCAGGTTATCCAGCCAGTCCTGTCTGATATAAAGGTAATCGGGAACATAATCGTTAATATCTCCCCACCAGCCTGCCAGAGCATAAATATTTCCGTCAGAAGAGGTGCACATGGCTTCCAGCGCCGGATATTTTTCAAATAATGCCTTTATGTTAGGAGCATATTCTTCAATTAAATCATTCAGAGGAATCAGCACGCCATTGCTGGAATACGTATCCACACCCACATTAGAATCAAAGGGCGGTATTTCCACCATATCGGGCAGTCCCTCCATGGAGGCCAGTCTGGTCTGAAGGACGGTTTCCACATCACTGCTGTACGTATCCCATTCAATATGAATACCGGTACGGTTTTCGATTTCCTTCTGGACTGCCGTTCCGTCATTGTAGCTGACACCGGCACACCAAGTATCATTTCCCATATAGGTAAGTGTAACGGAACCCGGATCGCAGATGGGAAGCTTAAGCCCTCCTAAATCATATACGGTTCCTGTTGCATTGATTGCAGTATTATCGGCCGGATCTGATTGTTCCTGTGCTCCTCCTTCCTCCGATACGGCTTCTGTTTTGTTTTCCGCCGGAACGGAATCAGCCGTTGAAGACGTGTTTCCGGAAGAGCTTCCGCAGCCTGCCAGCATAGAACCGGCTAAAACTGCTGTAAGTAAGCATGACAGTAATTTCTTTTGCATAATGTAACTCCCTTTCCTGATTCGTTTTCCTATAAGCCCGGCCGGTCTTATATCGTGGTTGTGTTGCTGATTCAAGTATATGTTGTTTATGCACAATTATAAAGAAACAAAATCAGCTTTCTTATGCATTATTCATGCCCAGAAAACTGATTTTGTATGAAATCATTGATTTTGTTTTTTACTTTTCAGGAATTGTTCGGAGTCCCACCTTCACCTGTTTAGCCTGCTATAAAAGCATCCCCATTTCTTTCTTAAATGCACTCTTCCGTGAATGCATCTGACGGATCCTTTCTCTTGTCTCGCCCCTGGGCCTCATATTCTTTTGGGGCATGGCTTTATAAAGCTCCACTATCAATAAGCGCAAATCCTCTTCCGTATACTCTTTTATCACTTCTTTTATTTCCGATACCAGCATATTATTACCATTCCTCTTCGTCGTAAGACGGATACTGTTCGGGATTTGCGCCCTTAACCACAGTCGTTTCACTGCCTTCCATGTGCCCGGGAATTATACGCTTAACCATTACATGGAAATGCCACGAATCACCAAAATCATATATGAATTCAAAGCTTAAACCTTCATATAAAGTAAGTTCCTCCAATACAACCTCATCAGCCGTCAGTTCCATATCCCTACATTCCGGTGCATAATACTTTTGTCTCAGGGTCCCGGAACCAAATTGAAAATAATACAAATGATCACTGTCAAAGTCTACACTTTTTAATATCTCATAATGAAGATCTTCCAATGTATGCTGATCCCCGGTTTTTATTTCCCTTACCGCGGAACCAACCCTTATTTGAAACTCAATGGAATGCTCTCCCGGTTCTGCTGATTTCTCCAAAATACGTTGGAATTTTAAATCCGTATCTGTCATTTCCTCTGGTATTATCTCAAAAATTAAATCTGAAAGCGAGTCATCATCCGGGTAATTCCAGAAATCCTCGTCAATCTCATCCATCAGCGCTGTCAAGCAGGCTCCTTCTTCCGTTTTGTAAATCGCATTCACCAGAAATTTATTTTCCGGATCTACAGGTTCTTCGTCCAGCCATTCAATAGTAATTAAGCGGAATAATGCACAGAGACGAAGCTGCGGAGAATAAAATTTCCCCCATATTTGAGGGTCTTTTACATAAGAATATGTAACAGGCTCATTAACTTTTGTTTTCCTGAGCTTTTCATAAAATTCGGAACTTCCTGCACTGAAAGAAAAATTTCTGAAAGCGTCCTCGTATCCCCCAAGCCATACCCACATCATAAGGGCATACTTTTCGATAGGATATAATTCATAAAAAGAAGGATATTTTGGGCCTTTTTCATAAATCAGCCCCACGCCCTTCTTTGATACCAGCCGCAGGATGTCCAAATATACGGAAAAGAATACAAAGAAATCAATTACTGTATAATATTCCTGTGTCCTTCCTGCCTTCTTATACCTCTCTTTTACGATATGGAAACGGCTGTTCAGTTCAAAACAATCTTTTTTTCCAAAATGGCCCGTCGCCTTCGAAATCATTACTTCGTTTGTTTCTATGTAATCCAGAAAAATCTGATATTCCTTTTCCAGTTCCTCTGCCGCATTCTGAAATTGATTCATCCCTCATCCTCTGCTCTTATCTGTTCCCCGTTCGGAACCCGTATATTTTCTTCAACCGCTCCCAGATCTCATAAGCTGCCGGACATACTTCCACCGCATCGAGCACACTGTACAGGCTCTCCAGTCTGTATGGCTGGTCCGTGTAGGGATATCTGCTGCAATTATCCGGTTTATTCTCTCCAAGCATGCATGTGCCATCCTCTTTCAGGAAGTCACAGGGCATATGTTTCGTCTGGTACTCCCACGGCATCGCGCCACGTTCCAGAAAAAATTCAATAAACTGTTCCCTGGTAAGCTTTAACCCCTCCGCATCCTTTTCCAAATCCGCCTCCGGGATGGTGCCAGGGTACATTTTACAGCAATTTCTGCACTTACTGCAGTCATATCCGTCAAATATTTCTTTGTGCAGCTCCAGGAACTGCCTGTCCAGCGTTTCTTCATCTGCATGGTTTTTCAAGTAAGAACGAAAGCGAATATTTTCATTCTCCTTCCGTTTTGCCTGCCCGGCAACTTCTTCCGGTTTTATCATGGCTGGCACCTATCCTTTCATGTTATCTTTTGTATATATTTCGATACTAATGCTCTTATCATAATAAATCAACAATTATTATCAAAAACCGATAAATATTTCATTCATCTAAAACAAACAACCCTGCGGACAGCAAGTTAATTACATACACAGATGCATATCTCCGGCCTACTGCCCGCAGGGATTCAATAATCGGCGGAAACGCGGCAGACCGCTCTACCAGCTGCGTACTCCTTTTATGTGGATAAAACGGGCTTTTTCATATATATAAGAATCCAAAGGCCTCATATATACATCATACGTATGGGCCGCTACATAAATATGTCCCCGGCTCACGTGAACAATCACCGGACTGTGGTAAAATCCACTGCCATCTCCCAACTGGACAATGTCCCCCGGCTCTGCTTCGTCTTCCTCGATCTCCGCTGCATACGGCCCGACAGACTGGTTTCCCACAAGAAAATTATAGAGGAATTCCACTCCCGTCCAGCTTGGCGTCCTGTCCTGGCCGCTGTTATAGTACCAGCCCTTTACGGGCGTGTAATTCATTACTCCGCTTCCCGCATAAATGCATTGTGATGCAAAATTAGTGCAGTCCCCTCCCATATTCTCAAAATCCAGATATCTGGGATTTCTGTCCAGCGCCCACTTCTTTGCATAAAGCAACGCATCATTCCGATGATAACCTGTTTCCTTCAGCATATTTTGCTGCCTGCCGTTTTTTTATTTAATATCTATATTATGGCAGGTTCCGGCAATGCGTTAATGAATAAATAACCCTCTGTATAAAAGGATTGGAAAAGGCAACTCCTTACCAACTATAAAAAAGCCCTCTCTCATCGATCCAATTCCATTCGGATACGTTCCAGATTTTCTTCTACAGGCCTTCCTCCGTCCAGGACTAACTGACGGCAGTCCAGCTTCTTCTGCCATTGATCATGCAGTGCCCTTGACCGCATGTTCACATCACCGGTATCGTAAGCAGCGGCCCATTCAAGAAAATCCTGATGCTGTTTGTACATATCGCCGCCGGGAAGGATCCGATCTCCGAACCGTTCCGCCTCCCGCGTTTTTATACGGGCAATGCGGATGTCCACATCCGTTACCAGACGAACGGCAAGATCAAACATGGGGATGAGAGGATCTCCCCAGCCCGTGACAGAACCGGAAATAACCACTTTTTTGTGCTCTTTTATGTCCTCTTTCATCAGCCGGACTCGTTCTCCTCTTTCTCGCATTTGAGTAAACCGCGGATTTGTCGGAAGCCAGAGATAATCATCGGCATCCATAAAATAAAAGCCCGATTCCCGGGAAAAGGCATAACCCAGGGTAGATGTGCCGGAACCGGAGCCTCCGTATATGTGGATTACATTTATCTGCATGGTTTTCCTCCTCTTATGTTATGTGGCAATTATAGCAGATCTGCAGAACGGAATCATCCCCGGAATAAAAATACCGCCAAAAAACAGGACACGCCGGGAGCTGAAAATCATTTATTCATCAGCGCCCGGCGTATAAATCACCGATTATATATCTGGAATATCTATCCTATACCCCTTGCTTTTTCCGGTACTCCATAAACAGCTTCCAGTCATCCCTTCCCATATAATGGGTGCCGGGACGGAGGTGGAAACCGACACGGCCTTCATGGAATACATCTCCCGCGGACGGAAGGCGATCCGCCGCAAGCCCCTGCTGCCCCAGCATTTCATAGACAGGCGTCACTGCCTGACCAGTCAGGAATTCCGACAAAGGATCCGCCCATTCATCATCTACAGCCCCAGCTAAATACAGGTGCCTGGGCGCAGCAAGAGCCGCCGTAAAATGCTGGTCAAAGGGAAGTTCCTCCTCCCTGTTCTGCCACTTTTTAAAGTTGCCGCAGAACCAGTAAGGGAAATTCCGGCACAAATCCGCCACATTTTCCCCTTCTTTTCCCCGGAAAAGAGCGGCTCCTCCGGCTCCGGACTCACAGGCTATGACAAGGGAAAAACGAACGTCCATCGCTCCGCACAGCAGCGCCGCCTTTCCCAGACGGGAATGGCCCACTACCGCAACGCGCCCCGCATCAAGCGTTTCCTCCTGAACCAGATAATCCATGATACGGCTCAGTCCCCAGGCCCATACGCCCAGTTTCCCCCAGCTGTCATAGGCATTCCCCGGAAACAGGCTGCCGGGGCCATTCTGAAAACCGTCATTCTGATCCGGCGCAATATCCTGGTAAGATACCCTGGCAACCGCAAAACCGTTATCCGTGATTTCTTCCACGATTTCCGCAGAGGACAGCGGGAAAAAGCTCAGGTACAGAAATACCGGCGGCTTTTCAATATTCTTGGGAACCGTCAGCTGGAAGGGATAGGAAACGTATCCCCTGCCGGAACGAATACGCACATCCACAGTACGCATACGGGCCTTTCCGCCGAAGGCATTTTCCTCTTCCGATACGGTTTCCCATTCTGTTTCCCAGCCGGTTTCCGGTATATATCCATAACATTCTTTCTGAAGAATGTCCCGGATTTCCTTCCGGCGGGTTTCCCACAGCTGCGGGGTGTCCACAGGCGTGTTGTCTGAAAGGCGCAGCAGTTCCGGAATACGGCGCTTTTCAAGTTCCTTTGTTATTGCTTCTTTTCCCATAACAGACCTCCTTTATTTGTCTTCTTATTTATCTGACCCATTATATTTCAGCTTTATGTATTCCGCTACATCATCGATTTCCGGGAACAGAGACGCTTTATTTACGGAAAACTGATCCAACTCATGCAGCAGATTTTCCTTATTTCCGACGATGAAAATCAACTTTTTGCCTGATTCATTCCGATATCGGAGGCCGCGGAGACTGTTTCCTTCCCCGTTTCCGTCTCCCAGGCCGCAGAGAATGAAAGATCCATCCTGCTTGATGATTCTGCGGTTATTCCGCAGCGGCATAATAAAAACATGGCTGAGAAGATCCTTCTTTTTGATACGGGGCTCGAATCCGGGATTCTTTGATTTCACCTCTCCCGCCAGCTTCGCGGCAAGGCTTATGTATTCCGGGTCTTCCTCTTCAGGAATTCCATTGATACATGACTCATACAGTTTTGTCCGGAAGGAAGCGTCAAAAACCGGAAGGGCAGCTAAAATAGCAGCCGTATCGCTTTTGGCATATTTCATGGCGGCAATCTGTGTCTGCAGGACGATGACCTCCCCCACATCCTCGGGATTGCTGCAGCAGGCGAAATACAGGGCTACCAGGGGATTTTCCGTGATATCAAGCAGTCTGGTAGGCAGACCGTAATGCTGCATTTCTACCAGATAGTCCAGATGGGACTGGCACTGTGCAAAATCTGAGGCACAGCGTATGATCAGCTCCTGGTACATCCTGTTTTCATTCTCCTGCCAGCCGGGGCTTCTCTTGATACTGGGGAGCAGGGCATAGGAAAGCCTGGAATGGCCGCGGAAGTACAGGATACGGCCGGTATCCTGCTGTTTCATGAAGGAGTTGTCTTTTACGTAGCCGCTTACTGAATCGATTAATTCGAGTTCACAGCGCTCTGCATCGTAGATGATGTTGTTCTTTTCATGAAGGTCCATTTGCTTTGGAGCGGATTCTTCATTGATATCGTTGTATTTTTCTTTCCATTCAGGAGCAAAACAGTTCAGAATGGCTATGAGGTATTCTTTCTTTTTTTCCCGCTTGGGAGTGTTGGTGCTGGTGTAGGGGAGGAAGATCCAGTATACCAGGGCCTCTTCTTCGAGAGGAGACAGATTTCTGTCCTGGTTTCCGGCTATGGCTTCCAGATACTCCAGTGTGATTTCTATGTTTTCTGAGGTCATGCAGCTTTTGGCATAGAGTTTATACAGGTTGGAGCCCTGGCTGTTCAGGCGGGAGTAGTAGCTGCCTTTTCCCAGGGCCTTCAGTACGTAGCTGCAGTCCACACAACCTTCTTCCAAAAGCTTTTTTCCGAATATGTGGTAGAATGCACGGGAAATGTAGGGGGATGTGCGGGCGTAGATGGTTAACTGGCGGGCATCGGAATGCAGAGATTCTTTATATTTTTCCATGGTGGGGTGCCTCTTTGGTGTGGGGTGAATGGGGTATAGGGATAGAACCGTATGGGATTACTTTTAAGGGGATATGACCTCGATTATTTGAAGCAGCTTTTTTCTCGGGCTGATAATTTCCCAACAGCTTTTTTAGTCTTGCAGGAATGGGAATTTAGCCTGTAAAAAGGCTTTGTATTCCGGCTTCTGTGTATGAGTATACTGTTCTTTGATTGTTTTTTCTATCCATTGCAATTTTGATACTGAATTGTCTTCATATTTTTGGATAATTATTTTTTGATCTCTGGTGGCGGTTAGAATTGCCTCGTATGCATCCGGGATGTATTCGCAGGAAACTGGAGGCATACTATATTCGGAAATATAAGCATATGGTATGTCCTGCTGCTTTTTTATATCTGGGGATGGGGCTATGGTATAAATATAGCCGGATATGCCTTTGTAGGTTTCTTCTGCTGCGTTAGGATAGTATTCTTCAAGGCGCAGGATACCCTCCCCGGTAAATCCGTAGCTGGCCCACTTGTGATAGGGGCCTTCGGGGAATTTCCCGGAACGTTTGCCATAGAGTTCTATGGCGTTTGATAGGTATGGGAGGGTGTTTTCACGTTTTGCGGAGAGGTATAGCAGCGGGGAGCCGTGGTTGGAGGTGTGTGGGGTTAATATGTGGAGATCTTTTAGGGGAGATGCATGGTAGTACATGGGGTGGCCTCCGTTATGTATGGCAGCATTGCTTCGTATTATTATGTACTGGACATTTCGCAGTTATTTGAATAATTATTATTGCATATATTAAGCAGTAATAAATATCTTTAACAGGAGTACATATTCTCTAAACTTGAGAACTTTTAAAATTTTTTATTTTCTTCTATTGTACGCTTTTCCAACGTATCTTCAATAACTCCCAAATAATCTTCATACATAAGATCCATTTTCACATTATTAACAAACTTTACTATAATATAGCCAGCAATCAAAATGAGACCTACTATACAACAAAAATTTGTAACTGAATCGGTATCCTGATAAATACGTTCCAAAAAATTAAAGAATAAATAATTACAAAAGGTACCATCACAGCTCCATACTTATCATTTATTTTTTTAGATGCTTTTACCTTATATTTTAAAAATCACTTTAACGACTCTAAGCTTCTTGTAGTTATACCTCAATATTTCTGTTTAATATATCCTGCCCATTCTTCATAGTTACAATATTTATTTTCACTTATAATTTTTAGTTTTTTCTTTCACGTTTTTTTGAAGCATCATGCCATTCACAAAATATCGTTCTTTTCTCAAACATGTGTTGGCGAGTTTGAGGCTTGTTAGTATGAGTATCTTCTATTTTTAATATGTTTTTAAGTCACCTAAAATCTTCTCTGGCGAGCTTATCTTGAGAATACTACATATCAATCATCTGCAAATCGGGATGCCTTCTTAATATATCAAAAGCGACAACTTAACAAAACGCAAAAAAATCGTCATAATTCGCCTTGTTCCTTTTTCACCCCAACCTTCATAGATACAAAATAACTCCCCCTTATTCAAACATCTCTTAGCTTTTACAAAAAATACATCCAATTCTTCCAATAGAACATGTACAAGTGACGTATTTACCAAAATCCCATCATTGCATTCTTTAGGCATCCATTTATGAATAGTGACACATTCAACCTCGATTTCATGTTCTTTTTATACGACAAAGTTCAGATGCTGCCTTGTATCCTCTGCTTTCAAAATATTTAATATCTCTTCCGATGCCACCTCCGATATCTTTTATTCTTCGGTCCGTAATCACGTAATTCAGGAATCTATCACAGAGTATCATCATATCTATATTCACTGTAAGAAAGTAATAATTCGAGCATCCTTATTGTAATAGTTGATTGTTTCATTCACACCATCACCTCTGATTTTGCAGGACTCGGTTTCCATATACTGTCATATCCATTTATCTTTGCAATACTATAAACATATCGAAGCATCCTTTGTTGATAATTCAACATATCTTTGTGCTCAACACGAATCTGCAGTTCCTTATTTCGATGTATAAGATTTTCAAGATATCTGGCGTCTGGCAATCTATCATTTTTTGATCTATTGCAAGATGGGCAAGCCAAAACAAGATTCCACAAGCTATCATCCTTTATAAACGACCAAGGGACAAAATGATCTACATCAATCTTGTTTGGATTTAATGTCTTACCGCAGTAAAAACATTTCTTATTTTCAAATTCATCAAAAAGAATCTGACGATAATATGACAAATTATTTCTCTTCGAACTTTCATCTATCTTTGTCAGAATATGAGCCGTCAATTTATCTTCATTGACTTTTTCCAAAAAACGTGCCCATTCATAATAATTCAATTTTTCAATTACAACTTTATGTTTACAAATAAACTCATAAATTCTTGGATTAACTTGTATCCATTCTTCCACCTTAGAAAATGAATAAAACAAATGTTTTGTATCCTCAAATAAAGCACCTACTACATATGTCTTGCATTTCATTTTAACTTGATGAGATATATCTAGCATTATTTGACTCGACAGACTTTCAAAAGGAATAATTTCAACTAAGCCATATTTATTTCTTGCGCCGAGCAAAATCTGTTCGATAAATGACTTCCGGTTATCATTTGTAGGTGCCTTTTGTTTTAAGTCATATTTGAGTATTAGATTCCAATATATCTCCGCAAATTTGGAGAAAAGCTGGTCAAAGGTCAATTTCAAATTTTCATCTACATTGTATAGATTATCGATAATAGCTTTAAGGAATCCAAATTTATAGCTTGAATCATTACGCGATCTTGAAGAAAAAACGCAACTAAAAGCAGACCAAAGTTCATCCTCGGTAACTTTTCTTTCTTCATAAAATCCTTCCTTTAACTCAAAACCAGCCATTAAATCCCTCGTTTCTTCTTTAAAAACTCTATCATCAACTCCGGATCCTCCAGTAAGGCTTTCGTTTCCGTATCTATATCGCTCGTCTTATCCTGTTCTTCGGCGGCATTTTGCATAAACATGGTTTGTTCCACTTCCAAAGCCAGTTTTTCCCTCTCTTCCGCCTCAAAAAGCATCTCCATCGTATTGATTTGCGTTGATTCTATCTTAAACAGATATTCATCAGCCTCAGAAACCTTATCCTCAAATGTCTCCTTATGTTCCTCTTCAATATCCCAAAAGCATCGTTCTATTTCCCATGAAAAATCAAGTCCGGTAGCGACTTCGATTTCCTGCAATTCCTCAATGTACGCATAAGAAGGTCTACGCGGATCCCTCAATTTAGGAAGAACCCCAGTGCTTTCCGTCCTATAGCGAATAGCCCTCGTTATATAGGAGTAATACTCAATAAACCCGATATAATCCGAAGAATACATCAGATCATCGTACAACTCTGCTAATTGTTCTTCTGACCTGATAAAATCGGAAATGTAATATGCATTTGGAGTATAATCATCATATGCCCGACAAGTAAAAATAATTCCATCCTCCGCTACAATTACACAGATATTAAATCCATCGCTTGCCTTGTTTATTATTTTGGTAAAAGATATGCAAAACGGCAAAGTTTCATATTTTATATTCCTTACCGCAACAACTCTATAGGGTATTAACCCTCTTCTTGTTTCCTTATAACATTCTGTAAAAACGATTATATCACCTATTGCAGATATGAAATCTATCTCCTGTCTGTTATAGACCTCATCTTTGTTCCCGTTTAAAAATACATATTTTTCGAAGGTTCCGACATACTGCATAGATTTATCTATCAACAATCCCGACGGCAGGAGCAATTCAGCTACTGTATCGACGGAATAGTCTTCATATGTTGATAACAAAAATTCGTCGCATGCATCTGCCTCCTTGCTCCAATCTCTACTCATACCTCAATCACTTGTTAAGAATCGTATCAATACATGCTTTCAATGCTTCCCCATCCTGCTCCTCATTGAATTTTTTTACATAATCAAAAATTCTTCTCAAATAGGAATCATCGTCGGTACACTGGTCAACAAACTGCTCATGCAGAACATCTATACCACCCAGAAAATATTCATTAAATATTTTCATATTTTCCGTGATCTGTGCTTTGTCCTCCTCGCATGTTTCAGATAGCTTGAACGCACGGTATATCCGTTTCTCCTCGTCTGGCTCCGAATCTTCATCAATCAACATAATTATCTGATAGACAAAGCGAAGCTCTGCCTTTCTCTTGGATATCTGCTCATACAAGATACCCACATCTCCATCGGAAGAAGAGCCCATAGTAATTCTCCTTCTATACTGATACCCAATCAGCGGGCACACCGTATAGGCATCAACATAAGAAGCGAATATCTTAAAGTTATTGTGCTGTGCCTTATCCGGAACATTCCCCCTTAACTCACACAGGTCTTTAAGATAATTTGCCTGCACCCCATAAAAGTCTTGATTTCCATCAAACATGAGAAGCCTCCTTTTTGATATGCGTGGAAGTATCAATCTCTTTACCTTCGTCATCCCTATCTTTCAGAATGATGTAGCTAATTCCAACATACTGGTCAAGATTCTTTGCGGCATACTCCCAGTCTTTCTGCATAATTGCCATTATCACCTGGTTTGCCGTTTTAGGAAGAATTTTGCATATATTGTCAATATGGATCTCATCCACATTAGAGAACGGTGCATCCATTACAAGAGGATAAACCTGACCCAGTTTCATCTCGTTATCGTCAAGGATCTTGTCCTTAGCCATTGAAACGAGAGCCGCAATAAATGCAAAGCTCTTAACAGCCTTCAAGCCATCAGACTCCTCGGTAGTTACATCGCTGTATTTCACACGATACTTATCATCAATAATAATAGATCTTTCACCATGGTACATACGAGCGAAATTATCATTAACTCTGTTCTGCAGCTGCTCTCTGACAATAACTTCTTTGCTTTCATACGTCTGGATCAACCACTCAAGCACTTTTTCTGCATAAGCAATATACCTCGCAACTCTGTAATTCTTACTGCTGCTCTTTGCATACTTCTCAATTGCGCTCTCACAGTTTCTGATATTCGCATCACAGCTACCAATATCTGCATTTATCTGATTGTAATCTTCCAGAGCTTCTTGATAATTGGTACTTGCTTTCGCGCGCTTTTCTTCAATAATCTTTGCATCAATATCTTCTATAATTTGATCTGACGCAGCTTTGAGGTCATCCTGAAGCTGTCCAATCCTACGCAGAGTTTCCCGGTAGTCCTTATATTTATCAGAGACTCCATCACAATATGACTCGCTTCCGGCAAGATATCCCTCCGCCTTATTCTTATAGTTGCTCACCACAGTGCCAATTTGTTCCGGAGGAAGTTTCTTTCTTTCAGCCATCACAAGGTTATATGCAGCAGTATGAGGAAGAAGGCTTGTTCCACAGATACATACGCCTCTATGAATCAGGTAATCGATAGATTCCTGCTCCATCGCCGGTACGCTCTCGGTTGCATCCTTAACAGCCTCGAGCATATCCAAAGATTTCTTAATGGCAGGCATACCGAAAAAGGCATATGGTCTGGTATTAAACGCTGCTACCATTGCCTTCTTGCAAGACTCAAGACGCTCTTGTTCCCTTTTTAACACTCTTTCTATACGGTCACGTTCCTGCTTTGCCTTTTTAACCGGTTCAACATTACTCTTGGAAAGTTCTGCACTATACTCGCGTTCTTTGCAATACCAGTAATCACGCTCCTTTTCTGCATTCTGCAGATTTTCCTGGAGCATGGCTTTTTTCTTCCTGTAAGTGTCAAGGCTATCTCTCGCTTTTTGCGCAGTAGCATTGCCGGATGTGTCTATCATTCCGTTAAATCTTTTTGCAACCGCTTGAAGATGATCCCTTGAATGTTCAAGAACATCCAGTCTCATCAATCCTCTAACTGCTTTAGACAAATCAGTCCTGTTCGCAATGCCAGAGATACGTTCACCACCAAAGAAGAAATAATCCGATAAATCAGTGGGGAGTACACGGTCTATAGACTCTACTATATTGTTCTTCTCCACATTTGTTTTTGTCTGGCCATCCTGAAGCAGATACTCAAGAGTAAGATCCTCATCAGGTTTCTTGTTCAATGTAACAAAAACCTCATCGCCTTCAGTCCTTCTATCGCTGCACACATAGGTAAAGGATCTCTTCAAAGTATACTGCATGTCATCATGAATAAAGTTAACAACAACATATGTCGTCTGAGTATCACCCACATGCATATTAGAGCGTACATCGCTATTGAGAAGAACCGGATCTTCAAAGCCGTTTTTCCCATAGAGACACCACTCAAATGCCCTAATAATTGTCGTTTTCCCGGAAGTGTTAACACCAATTAATACTGTAACATTCTTTTCCTTGTCAATGGAGAATTCAATAGATTGCTTCCCGACATATTGCCGGAAATTATACATTTCTATACCTTGTATAATCATCGTTTCTCCACCTCCGTCATAATCATTCTCTGGATTTTATCAATCATTGCCGGATTGGATTCTTTTTTGACAATATTATCCGTTTCCATCTCCAACAACCTAAGCTTGATGGTATCAATCTTTTTTTCATCCAGTTTGTCATTCAAGTTCGTCTCCATCAATGACCTCCTCTATTTCCTTTTCTGTTATCCTAAAAGTTACCTCTATATCATTGATTAATTCATCTGAATATCGTGCATTCTTTGCTATTCTTCCGAATTCCTTGATTCTTTGCAATTCTCTCTTTGCCAAAGCTTTTTCACAGTTGAAATCAGGACTGTATTGATTGATATCCTCCATAGGCTCTGTCAACGTTACAAAATCATAAATTACTGCATATGGTTTGTCCTTCGCCAACCTTAACACACGACCACGTCGTTGAATATATTCCTTCGGATTGGTGGTGCTTGCAAGTATAAACGAGGTTTTTATGCTTGGAATATTAACCCCTTCATCCAAACACTTAATTGCAATAATCGCCTGGTATGGAGAAGCTGTAGCAAAACAACGCTTTATTACCTCTCGTTCTTCTGCCGACTCATTCGATGTAAAGTGAGTGACCTTCATTCCAAGATCGTTACCGAGCATTTTAGACACCAAAACGATCTGCCTTTCGCCTTCCTCATCCCGTTCCGAAAAATCAGCAGAAAAATCCTGTGTCTTTGTTGCCCCGCAATATACTAAGATATGAGTGTCATCCTTATACTTCTCCATCAACTCGCGGAGTTTGGAAAGCTTGCTCTTTGCCCCCGCAACTACTCTTGCTCGTTGAAGCAACAGTCGTTTTCCTTTCTCGGTAATTAACAACTTGCCATGCTTGTCTTTATGGCACTCCTTTGAAGCAAGATAAGAAAGTTCTTTATATCTCCCATATTCATCATCATCAAGATAAACCAGAACAGGATAATAGTAGTAAGGTGTAAGCTTTTTCTCGTCAATAGCCCTTTTCAAATCATATTCAATACACTTATCACCAAAATATGCTTTTAGGGCATCAGTTCCTTCTTCATCACCATGTCTGTCTAACGTAGCTGATAAAGCAAGTCTATATTCGATATCCGGATACAACCTTGTTCGCAAATTAGGAGAGCCAAAATTATGCGCCTCATCTACAAGCAGCAGAGTATCTTTACCAAGCAGCTTTATCTGCTCACTCACAAATTTGGAAGAATACGTTGCATTTGTCGTGACAAAGCAAAATGTGTTTATAACTCCGAGCAAGAAATCCAATACGTCATCTTCCAAGTGTTTCTTCCAGTTCTTTTGTTTCGAAACTGAATACCCTATGGTCGGTATCATATTAAAAAGTTCAATATCTTCAACCCACTGTTCAACAAGGTGCTGATAAGGACAAACAATTATTATTGCAAGTCTTTGCTTATCTTCATAAAGCCGGGTAACAGCTCCGAGACCTGTATATGTCTTACCAGTTCCGGTAGCCATATCAAATATTCCTTTGTAACCATTCTCAACCCATTTATTAATAGCATCTTCTTGATACGGCCTAAAATCGAATCCTTTCGGGACATGGGGAATACCCTTGTCTGGCGCATCCACACGAGCATCGTATTCTTCTTCCTCTTCCGACAACTCTTCTTTAGTAAAAAAAAAGTCTAAGTCCGGTTTCCTCATAACTTCAAATTTGTGTTTAAGTACTTTTGGGAAGTCCAGTATTTCCAAATCATCACCCTGCTTATTCCACAGTTGTTCAAAATCCTCTTGTATATCATCTACATAGACCTTCGACTCCTCCCATGACTTGAATACGACAATGGATTCTGAATTAAGATGAAAAGCATTTATGGTCTCATTTAGAGAACCAGTAAAAACAATCTTGTTTCCATTCTTATCAGTCACTATTCCGACTTTTTCATGGTACATCCCCATTGATTTATTTGGCGGCGTAAACGCCACTTTAATATCAAGGAATCCTTCTTCTATCAAATAAGCAAGGAAGTTAAGCCTCTCCTCTTCGAAATAATTCTCCGGCTCTTTGAAATCTCTCATCAGAGCTCTACCGATTATTTCCTTATGTTCATACCCTTTGTTTATTGCCTCGATATCTTCTTCTGACAGCCTTGGAGACACAATAAATTGTATTTTCCCTTGGTTCCTTGTCAGTCCTTTCAAGCCTTTTGTAAGATCAATCAATGCCCCAGAAGTGAAAAAGCCAACAGCTCTTTGATAAAGAACCGCTTCCTTTAACACCGGCGTGTAAAATTCTTTTACGACATTGTTCTTATATGTCTTGTAATATCTGAGCAACGGAACGTCCCTAAATGACATCTCATGCCTCCTCTATCACCTTAAACTCAATATTCTTCAAAACTTCCAGTGCCTTATTATCCTGAGTCCTTACACAGACACCGCAATAAGCTTTATCCTGAACCGGTGTCGGAACAACCTTACACGAAACACCTGAATCAGTGAGCAGTTCTTCCGCCTTAAACACTTTGCTCGTACTATAGAATACTATATACATTATCCACACAACTCCTTAATAGTTTCGAGGAACAAATGAACCTCTTCTTCTGAATTTTGGTAATTCACGCTCACTCGAACTGCTCCGGTTTGTACTGTTTTTATTGCTTCATGTGCCAGTATTGCACAGTGGAGCCCCCCTCGAACACAAATATCTTTTTTATCAAGGAATGCCACAACCTGATCAGATGGAATTCCTTTTATATTGAAGCAAAATGTTGAGACTCTTTCTACGTCCCTATCGTAAACAATAACTGCATCAAGCTTATCCAATTCGGAAAGCAGCGTTGCAATAAGCATCGTTTCTCGTTTTGCAATCACAGACTTTTCTCTTTCAATGAAAGACAAACTCGCACTAAGACTAAATATCGCAGGCATATTTAAAGTTCCTGCCTCATATCCCTCCGGGAAAATGTCCGGATTAACATATTCTTCACCATGGATACCGGTTCCTCCTTGTATCAGAGGCTTGAGTAATTCTCTTGTCTCACAACACAAACCTCCGACACCTGGGATGGCAAGCAGATCTTTATGCCCTGTAAAGGCAAGATAATTTATTCCTTGCTCCTTCATTGATAGCTTCAATTTGCCCCCGCCTTGAGAGGCATCGACAAAAGTGTTTATACCTTTCTCTTTAAAATATTTGAAAACATCCTCCCTGAACACAATTCTGCCTGTAAGATTGCTTGCAAGAGTAAATCCGATTAGACTGGTTTTCTCTGTAGCATACTTCTTGTATATTTCTTCAGGCGATAACTCCAAATCATCCATCCGTACAACGGAATAATCAATCCTTCCGGCTCTCTTTAATGTTTCCAAGGGCCTTAGTACTGCATTATGTTCAAAACAGGAAATAATTACATGGGCATCATTCTGAAGCAATCCATTAAAAAGCAAATTAATTGCCTCCGTAGAATTTTTTGTAAAAATCACTCGATCCGTCTCAGTAAGGCCAAAAAACCTTCCTATACAACACCTAGTGCGATACAACCTACGTGATGCTTCTATGCCCAGCCGATAACTTCCTCTTCCTGGACTAACCCCAATCTCTTTCATGTATTCATAAGCTGCATCGTATACTTCCTGAGGCTTATTTTTTGTTGTAGCAGCATTATCAAAGTAAATCATCAGAACTCCTTCTTTGCAGACAACACATCGCATATAATACATCCATTATAAAATTTTGCGATACAGTGCTTGCAATGCGTACACTTCGTTTCATCAATATGATATTGTCCATGAATCGTATCAATCGCTCCGTTAGGACATGTTGAATCACATGCCGTACATCTAATACAGAACTGATATTTTCTCATCTGACATTTTATTCTATTTACTAGGCTAGTAGCATCTATCCGATGTTCAGGCAAAACCTTTATTATGTTTGTTCCAAATTTAATGATTAAGTCGCATATCTTTCTGTATTCGTTCGATTTGTCATAGTCATACACAGATATATATATCGAATCTTTCTTCTCAGCTAACTTCAAATCACCAAGGGGCTTTAAAAACTCTAAAACATCCTCGGATATCTTTTTCTCTATTATGATATTTCGTGCCTTATCGGATATATTACACGGTGTATCACTAATGGAAACATTTCTCACCTCTAAGCCACTTGCACCTCTTCTTGTTCTCCAACGTCCCTCCTCATAGTAATCATCTGGATCCTCTTTTCCGGTTTTCTTAGCAAAATCGTACACCATGTCTTTCCAACGCTGCATATAATCAGGATGATAGATTTCTGTCATCATTATAGACCAGTCAGAGTTATTAGGGCAACACCAGCAACCAACTCTTTTGTACCCATACTGATAACACGGATTAATGGCCATCTTTTTATACAATATATAAAGCCAGACATCATAATCCTTCCAGGTGATTATGGGCATAGCATTTACCTGTGATGATATCTTCGACTCTTCCTGAGTCCTCTCATACCTTGATCTTGCTACAGATTCACTATGGCGAATACCAAGAAAAGTCAAACTCTTCCCCGGAAGATTGTCAAATTCCTTATTCAGATTACTTGTCTTAAAGATAGTGCAACACCACCTCTCATGCTGGCTTGGTGGTCCAAATACATTACAAAGTTTAAAAAAATCATTTTCCGTTTCGGTTGGCAACAGGGCAACCCTTGGATTTTCCCGCCTAAACCCTCCATTTACATACTCGTAGGTCTCTGGGAATTCCAAAGTGGTATCACCAAAGAAATGTATTATGGAATCCGTCTGTAGCGTATCCATAACAAGCCGGCTAACTACTGAAGAATCCTTTCCTCCTGAGAAAGAAATTGTGGGGATATACTCTGGTGAAGGATATTTTTTCACTGTCTCATGAATATACTGCTCCGCTTCATACACTATATTCTTTATATAGGTCTCATTTGCATGAACCACCTTCTGGTATCCCTCATAATCCTCAATTTCAATAACCTGTCGAAGTTCCTCAGCATAAATGAGATATTCCTTACTTTTATACCAGTCCCTATATGAAATCCTGTTTATCTTTCCATCATAGTAATAGTTACTTCCGCCAAGATACCATAAGTCCTTATTCACGAGGTTTTCCCCTGCAATTCTGCTCAAGAGTTTCTTCTCCTGCTTAAATACTGGATTGCAGATAGAGCTTTCGGAAATTTTAAACACTTTGCCATCACAAGCGCACTCATGCAATTCTTTATCAAATATTGGAACACCGCATTTTTTACACCAATAAACCATTGTTAATCACTCTCTAACCAATTATATCCTTAAAAATCAGTGACATAACATTCAGCTTCTCTTCATAGCTCAACGATTCACCGAAATTCTTGATGGTTGATTTTATTTTATTTAACATCACCTGCCCATTTGTGCTTAGCTCTTCTTCCGAGAACCTGGATATCACAGGTGCCTGATGACCATATTCGATAGTCATCTTAATATCGCCTTCTTCCAGTTCATCATTCGGCTCGTAATCATTCAATTTGGCAAGAATCATTCTAAGGATCTCTGCAAAATCGTCTACCTTGCCATCTGACCAGAACTCGATTTCAAAGCCAGTCAATGCCTTAGCTAATGCCTCCACCATCTGCTTGTCCGTCATATTCTCGAGCCCTGCAAGAAGCTCTAGGAAGGAGTTTGTGCTGTAATCGAAAGCTTTAGAACTTTTCTCTTCCCATTCAACTTCATACAAATGAATTAAACCTTGTGCAATACCGATTCCGTCATCAATATCGAAAACATCCCTGATTGCTTTCTCACCCTTCTTTATAAGTTTTTCAGGAACAGCCTCTAATTCATTCTTTATGTTCTTAATGTGAATATCCATTCTCTGAATATCATCGTCTATTTCCGTCAGGGTTTCAAAGAAAAACTTATTGTAATCCGTATGCGTCACATTCAGAATGTCACGATACTTCACTGCCTCATCAGAAACATATTTTTCCGTTGTTCGCGCACTCTTAGAAATCGAAGCATAATGACTATTCATTGCTGTATATAACCGTTTTAAACGATTTGTTCCTTTAGTGCCTGCAAGATATTTTTCAAAAAGTGTCTCTAACTTTTCAATATATCTTTGCTGATCCGCATCCCAATTACATATGTAAACGGTATAATTCTCAGCTTCTGCCAAAGCTTTTACAAGCTCCTCTTCCGTATAGTCATGTTCTGTTCCATGAAAATAGATTGAAACATTCTGGTATTCTCGCATCGCAAATGCAATAAGCACCGGTATGTAACCATCTCTAAGTCCATACGGTTCCTGCTTCAACCTCTCATATATCTTACTTAACTCATATTGTCCCTGTTCCGCCTTGTGTAAAAAATTTTGAATTTCACGCATTACGTATTCCCCGGAGATAGTTCCATCTTCAAGATGATTCATCCTGTCCTCAGGAATTCCCACGTTATCACCAATTCCGTTCATTGATAAAACGGAACGAATAATGTTACTTTCAGGAGAAAGAGGTGTGCAGTCAGTATACATATCACCCTTTGACATGATACCCTCCAAAGCTTTCTTCCTCGCCTGTCTTATAGCTCCCGAAACATTATTTTTGTTTAAAATGTCATTATTAACTATTATGGTTTGAGAGAAAGCTTCAAACATCAACTCCGAAGCAAGGTTTGAAAGCCCCCATTCCGATGATATATCTCTAATTACTCCGTTCAAAACCGTGAAAATACCCTTACCTTTATAGTTTCTCCAGTTACGGATCATTTCTGAGATAACAGCCCTTTGCTCATTCAGATAAAGTTCAAGTTCCCTCACAACGGTCGGATCGTCTTTTGCCAGCTCATTTCTTTTGGAATAGTAGTACTGTATAGCAAGATATCTTCGGACTTCTTGCTCAAGAATTCCTGATTTTCCATTTACATGGAGTATGGCTCTGTCCGGCACAATTTTTAATTCTTCATATTCCTCAGCCTGAGCATTATTATCAAGTACAAACACCACAATACCATCGTAGTATTTCGGAATAGATGCAAATAGAGTTCGACGATTCAAATCATCCTTTCGGGCAAATACCGGAAGGAAAACTCTATTCATATGGTACTTCTCGTTATATGAATATGGATAAACGGCGAAGTCAGAAAAATCGTCATTCAACACGGTCGTAATCATTTCGTCGCTTACCCCGGCAAGTTTCTCTTCAATCATGCTATCCAGATCGAAGATACTGCTGTCAAAGTAATCAAAGTATCCATACTGACGCATAAACTTTATAATTTTCTTTTGTTCAAGCATGTCCATTGCGGCAGATAGTTCATCCTGCGAAGAATCTACTACATGCATCAATGTATCTCTGTCTGAAATGATAACTGAGCTGTCACCAATAATAAAAATAACCGCCATAGCCTTAAGTATTCTCGCAGGCAAACCTTTGTGGTCTGATCCAAGCTTACTTATTGCATACTGAAGCTTCTTATAAACCTCGTAGCATTCGTCTGTTTTATATGCGCGAATATTGAATTCGAAATAGTCGTATATAGCATCAAGACCGACAAAATGAAATTCCTTTATGTCATATTGCTGAAGCTGATAAGACAATGAATAATCTTCATCGCCTGCGAGGTACGTAAAATATGTTCTCTCATTTTGGGCAACCTTCTTTGAAAGGCGATCCAACGCATATAGCGCGATAGGATGTAGCGGATACCCATCTTCGAGGTATCCCTCCTTCTCCTTATTATTTCCAGCGGGAGTCAAAAAGCCTTTGAAGTCCCAGGCCTGGTTATAAAGCTCATTAAGTCTGCTTCCAAATTTCTTCTTAAAAGCATCCCACCTTCCTGTTTTGGGAATGATATTACCAATCAGCGACAAACACTGATCATACTTAATGTTAATTGAGGTCGGCTTAAAACGTCCCTCAACCTTTTTCCATTCGTCACTGACAGACTTCTTCATATCATCTGTATACATTGATAGCTGCTTGTGGGAAATAAGAATAAGGTGATTCTCATAATCGGAGTGATCACAATACTCCGCCATATCCTGAATGTCTTTCACCCGAATTTCGTCGCCGTTATCCTCAATGTAACGTCCAAACTCATCAAAAATAAAAACTATGCCCTTATACTTTCCTGCAATTGCCATATTTGCCTTATCAAGATTTCCTATTAAACTACCAGCTGTCGTATTAAATTCTGCGCCATAAGATATTGCACCGTATATTTTTCTGAAATGTTTTACATACTTGGTATCATATGCTTCCAGCCCACGTTTAAGATCTGTAACAGCTATGGACAGCTCAATGCATTCCTCCTCAAGCCTTTTCTTTGACTCCTTTCCCTTCATCCACTTCTTCAAAAGGCTCAGTGCCTCGTCAAAAAATCCCGAGAAGGCCACTTCTATATGATTCGCCTCCAGTTCTTTCTTTAGTGAATACGCAATGCAATTACTGAAATCTGGGTAATCTGTATATATCGGCACCACAAGGAATGCCTGTTTTTCCTTCGCAAACTTTCTAAGATCCGATGAAAGCTCTGGATCGTATTTGTCTATCATTTTTACGAACTGTTTGAATTCTTCTCTATCGGTATTGATGTGACCAAGGATCGCACCAAGCACAGTAAGTAAATGGGATTTTCCTGTCCCATATGAGCCATATAAAATTCTCGAATGTGTATTTGCTCTTCCCTTTATAATGTCACCAACATATTCCCTCAGAATCCCTGTTGTGGTTTCATTTGGAATAAACCCCGAAAGTCTGGCCGCATTACGAAGGTCAAAACAGACATTCGCCGAATATTTATATTGCTTATTTCTTGTAATTAGGCTTGTGTAATCCATCCTTAGTTTTCCTCACCAATATAGTATTGTCTCAGCAAATCTTGATATGGGTAATCTGTCATTTCAATATGACGATTTCCGAAATTATTACTCAATACCAGCATCTTCTTATTTTCAGCTTCCATCAACATCTCGATCAGCTTCGAATACCTCATATTGTAGTATTTTCCAATTTGGTATTTTTCTTCCATCAACTGATCGATACTAATTTGTTTCTGCTCCCAGCTAGTGCTCTCATCACCATTATCGTATGCGATAGAGTACAACAAAATCTCTAAAGGCATCTCAGCTTTTGTAACAGGAACTTTTTCAAATCTCTTCTCATTATTAATCTTTAACAGGTGTAAGGGCGCGAGGAACGGATAAGTATCCTCGTCCATAATTGTCTTTCTGTCGAATTTATCATCGCCAATATAGGTGTTCTTAAAGCAATTGAACTCCTTTTCTATTGCTCCCTTTTTAACGTTCACTCCATTAACGCCAAGGAATGCATGAAATCCGTCTACAAAATCTTCCTTAGTGAAGGATTGGTTTTTTAATTCATTAAAAGCCCAGTACCATGCTGTTGCGTCATCCCTATTTCTCGCAAGATTTCTATGCATCAGTAGAAGAGAACCAATCCTTTGATAATAGCGATCATGTTCATCTATCAAATCAAACAATGCAGTCTTTTTCTTTGATATACCTGCAGGCTTCTTTTCCTCTTCTGTAAGCCCCAGTGCATCCGACCAGTATCTCAAAGCTTTTATCATTACTCGGCCAAGGCCAATATTATCTACTGCCGCTTGTTCATTATTAGGGGAGAAGATAGTATCATCCTCTTTCACAGCATATATGATTTTCGTTCCCCAACCGCTTCTCAAATAAAAGCTACCATGTTTATTAACAACCATTCTGATTCTCCTGTCACTCTATACACTTGACGCATCTATTGCACAAGTTTAACATTTTATGTGTCCTATAAAACGGACTTATAAGAATTCCGTTATCTTCACTGTTCTGCATCGTTATGCTCAATCTCAACGATATCATCTAATTCACAGTTTAATGTCAAACATATTTTTCGAAGAACATTAGTTGAGACATCTCCACCCTTACCCATTTTCGCCATAGCGTTAGTAGAAATCCTGGCCTTTTCAATCAGATCCTTTTTCATCATTTTTTTATCAATTAGTAACTTCCAGAGCTTATCGTAGTTCATAGCAGCCATAGTTTTACACCTATTTTTTTTCAAAATTTTGAACAAAATCTACCTATATTATAATATCACTTTACTTTACGAGATTCAATATAGTTTTGTATTTTGCAATTTTATTTATCAAAAATGTACATTCAGCCACGCTACTTTTTCTATCAGGCCATAACTCTACAAGTTTCTTTTTTCTCAAAATACTACATGTATAAGCATCTCACTTATGAATTCCCACAATTACTTAATGGGTGCTATATTTATCACACTTTAAGGGCAAAAAGTCAAGAAGTTATCATTAAAATTGATTCCTGAAATTGATTATCGTACTTACGTCGTATCAGTGCCACCCCCTATACCCTCACTCTATCCTCAAAGCACATTTTCCAACAAACCTACCGTCTCAATAAAACAAAAAACAATTCTGTAGTCTCCACTCGAATTATGACAGTGTACACCTTTGTTGGAAGAGCATCAAAAAAGGATTCCTGGAATCCGCCGGTTTATAAGGTCATATCCGTGGAATCCCTTTATTTCAAGTCTTTCTCAGCACTTCTATCTCTCGCACCGTAACATCAATACTACACTCTCCACATGCACCGTCCCCGGAAACATATCGCACCCTCTCCACGCCTTCATCTCATACCCATTCTCCCCCAAATACTTCAAATCCCTCCCCAAAGTAGCCGAATCACAGCTCACATACACAATACTCCCCGGCCGCATCCGCACCATCGTTTCCAGGCACTTCTCATCGCACCCCTTCCTGGGCGGATCCACCACGATCACATCCGCATAAATCCCATCCTCTTCATACTTCCGCGGCAGCACCTCTTCCGCCTTCCCCACGAAAAATTCCGCGTTCGTTATCCTATTCCTTACCGCATTCTCCTTCGCGTCCGCAATGGCCTCCGGCACGATCTCCACCCCATACACCTTTTTAGCCTTCTGCGCCAGAAACAATGAAATCGTCCCAATCCCACAATACAGATCCCAAACTGTCTCTTCCCCCGTCAGCCCCGCATACTCCAAAGCCTGTCCATACAGCTTCCGTGTCTGTACCGGATTCACCTGATAAAAAGACAGCGGGGAAATCCGGAACACCACGTCCCCGATCGAATCCTCAATCTTCTCTTCTCCTTTAAGAACCCGGACCTTCTTCCCCATAATCACATTCGTCCGCTCCATATTCACATTCACGGACACGCTCGTCATTCCCGGTATCTTCCACAGTTCATCCGCCAGTCTCTGTTCCTCCGGCAGCTTCTTCCCATTTATAATCAGGCAGACCATCAGCTGTCCGCTGGCAAACCCTTTCCGGATCAGCACATGCCTCAGCAGCCCTTTCCCGGACACTTCCTCATAAGCGGACACCCCGTATTTCTTCATAAATCTAAGGATAATCTCCAGAATCTCCTGATTTTCCTCCACTCCTAACGCACAGTCCGTATTAGGTATGATCGTATGGCTTCTTCCCGCATAAAATCCTGTCACCACATTCCCTTCTTTATCATATCCGAAAGGAAACTGGGCCTTATTCCTGTAATGCCAGGGATCCTCCATCCCGATAATCGGCTCCATGCAGGCGTCGATTTTCTCCGGATCAAACCCGCCGATCCGCACCAGGTTATTCCTGATTTTATTCTGCTTGAATTCCAGCTGCTTTTCATATGAGAGAGACTGCAGCTGGCAGCCGCCGCATTGGCGGTGGAAGGCGCAGGGAGGCTGAACGCGAAAAGGAGAAGGCACAAGAACCTTCTCCAGCTTTGCATAGGCATAGTTTTTCTTCGCTTTCATGACCTTCACCTGTACGGTATCACCGATGACCGCATCTTTGACAAACAGAGTAAAGCCTGCGGCTTTTCCGCCGGCTTTTTCTTCTGTATCCGCGGCATCCGGGGCAGGGAGCGCAAGCTTGCCAATGCCCTCGCCTTCTGTGCCGGTATCGGTTATTTCTACTGTGAGAATGTCATTCTTTTTGATATCCATATATATTTACTCCATCCGTGTCATCCTGATATTGGATTCGAAGAGCCGGTTATAGCCCAGCCATCCGTCGTCCTTGGCGTTCTGAAGGGCTTCCATGAAGGTTTCCATCTTGGCATCCGTGTTGTCGGCCAGGTTGAGGGCGGCAGCTTCTATGATGGCGGGCTTTTTGGGGGAGCCGTATTCGTATTCTCCGTGATGGGCCAGAATGCAGTGTTTGAGCTCGGCTTCCAGTACAGGCGGGAATCCTGGGATGGTGCGGGCCTTCTGTCCAATCATCTCTGTGCCCATAACGATGTGTCCCAGGAGCTGGCCGTCATCGGTATAATCGTTTTCGGGGAAAAGAGAAATCTCTTTGGTTTTGCCGATATCGTGGCAGATGGCAGCCGTGATAAGAAGATCTCTTTTCAGTACGGGATAGGCGGCGCAGTAGTATTCACAGAGTTTGGTTACGCTCAGTGTATGTTCCAGCAGGCCTCCCACAAAGCCGTGGTGTACGGTTTTGGCGGCGGAGGACATGCGGAAGGCTTTGATGAAGGACTCGTCTTCCAGGAAAAAGCTTTCCAGGAGCTTTTTCAGGTACTGGTTTTCCACACTGCCGATAAAGCCCAGAAGCTGTTTATACATGTCATCTATATTTTTGGAGCTTACGGGAAGGTAGTCGGCAGGATCGTATTCTCCCTCTTCGCAGAGGCGGACTCTTTTCACGCTCACCTGCAGAGCGCCCTGAAAGCTGTTCACATCGCCGTATACCTCAATGTAGTCCAGAGTGTCAAATTCGGCAATTCCCGCGCTGTTGGGATCCCATATTTTGGCGTCTATGGTGCCGGTTTTATCCTGAAGGATCACATTATCATAAGCTTTTCCGTTTTTGGTAACGGCAGACTGTTTATGTTTACAGAGGTAAATGTCAAATACTCTGTCGCCCTCTTTTAAATCTTTAATATATTTCATGTTTTCTCCAATCCGCCCGAAGGCTTTTTTCCTTAGTAAATGGACGGCCTTCAGCGGCCCCATATTTATTTCAGAGTATCCAGAATGACATCCACAGCCATTTCCTGATATTCATCTTGTACCTGGCGCATAATTGTGATGGTGATCTGGGAGTCGGGTACCAGGCTCATCATTTCCTTATTATATTCCTGGAAGGTGGTGATTTCCTCCGTTCCCATTTTTACAATGACGTCTCCGCTCTGGATGCCTGCCACCATGGCGGGGGAATCCATCACAATGCCGGTCACATAAGCTCCGGCGGGAACTCCCTGAGATTCCTGGATTTCTTCGGGGACATCAGTGCCGTAAATGCCCAGGGTGGCCATGGCCTGGCCGTTGGACAGCTTCTCGATATTGCTTTTCAAATCGCTTATTCCCAGGGCGGACACCAGGTTTTTGGCGTCGCTGCTGTTGTTGCGCTGGCTGATTATTCCCAGCACCTGTCCGTTCAGGTTGATGAGCACGCCGCTTCCGTTTGTGCTTCCGTATATGTCAGTGGTGAGGAGGCGGTAGTTGCCGTCGGTCAGGTTCAGCACGGTGTCCATGGAAGTGATCATGCCGTAGGCTACGGAGCTGACGTTGCCCATGGGGCGTCCCAGGGCAATGACGGGCGTGGCCAGGAGGCCGCTTCCGCTGTTGGAGCTGCCGAGCTTTGCGGCTTTGATTATTTCCTTGGTTTCTTCGGCGATATCGGTCAGGTTGACGCAGATAACGGCCAGGCCCGTGGTGGGGTCGGACTGTTTCAGGGTCGCTGTAACCTGGGTGCTGTCGCAGAAGGTGACATGCACTTTTTCGGCCTGTTCCACTGTTTCTTTTTCGGTGAGGATCATGAGTTCCTTGCCGTTATCGGCTACGATCAGGCCTGCGGTCTGGCCCTTGTTTTCATAGGTGTTGTTGAACCAGTCCACGTCGGACACCACGCCGGTTACGGTCACCATGGATTTGGCGGCGTCCTGCACCAGCTTATACAGGTTGCTGTAAAGCTTCTGGTAATCGGAAACGCTCATGTCAATTTTCTGGACGACGGTGGAGGTTACAGGGGTACTTTCTTTTTCCTCTTCGCTTTCTGTCTCCAGAACCATATCCTCGGGAAGCATTTCTTCATTTGCCGCTTCCTCCTGAAGCTGTACGGGCGCAGGATCCTCCTCCGGGTACAGCCAGTTGCTGAAAACAGGCTCAAGCACCAGAAAGGTAAAGCATGCGATAAGGCCGAAAATCACCGCCATGGAAGCTGTGATAATGGTGCGTTTGAGCAGCTTTCTTTTATTGACAGGGCGTTCCTTGACCTTTTCTTTAATAAAATCAATATCTTTGTTTGCCGTACCGGAGACAGCCTCCGGCTGGTGAAGCTCCTCTCCCTGTTCCGGCTGAGAGGACCCGCCGGCTTTTTTATCTTTACGATCCAGTTCGTTATCTGACATTCTTTTCCTATCCTCTTTTTCCTGTCTGCAACTTTTTCTACAGGTAAGTTTATGTTCCTTTTGCTCTGAAAAGAAGGAAAACTTAGCCGCTTACCTTTAACAGTATATCCGATTGAGGTTTGGTTGTAAAGGCTTGCGGGGTCCATGGAAGGGGCTGATATCCGGCTTTCGTTACTGTTCACTTCGTGAACGATAACCGGCTATCTTCTTCGGTTTCAGCCGGAAAACCGGTACTTATTTGCGTCCGAAGTAGTCCGATGCCAGGATGCCGTGCATGCAGCTGTCGCAGATTCCCTGATTGTTCCAGTCCGCCTGGCGCAGAACACCTTCCAGCCTCATACCGCATTTTTCCATGACTTTTCCGGAGTTGGGGTTGTTGGAATCGTGTCTGGATTCCACCCTGTTCACGCCCACTTCTTCCATAAAAAAGGCGATCAGGGCCTGAAGCGCTTCGGAGGTCACTCCCTGGTGCCACCATCTGCGGCCGATACAGTAGCCGATGTGTACCATTCCTATCTCTTCGTTCTGGTGTACCACCGCGATGCTTCCGATGGGTATGTCACCGTTTTCTTTCAGCACTATGGCCCATTGGTAATATTTTTCATCTGAATATTGACAGATCCAGCTTTTCAGGACTTCCCGGGATACCTCCATGCTTGTGTGGGTCGGCCACATAAGGAATTTGGTAACCTCCGGATCTGATGCCCAGTTTTCATACATGGGCTGTGCATCCTCTATTCTGAAGGGACGCAGAACGAGACGTCCGGTTTCGATTGTTTTTGTGCCTGCATGCTTCATATCGTATCCTCTGCTTTCCGATGATTATGAAATTGACAAGAACAGCCGGCGGAATCACTCTTCCGCTCGGCTGCTCATTCTTCCTTCTGCCTTCTTTTCTCCTCAATTGCCTTCCTTGCCTTACCGACGCTCTCCGCATAGGCGGCGTCCGGTTTTTCATATAAATATTTAGGTGAAAGGAATGCTGCGTCATAGAGCATTTCCAATACGTCCTCCTGGACCTGCGTCGGTTGTGTGGGCGCTACCACTCTGGTCTGCCAGACGGACATACAGCCGGTATATTCCACCATCCAGAAAAGAGGTTCCATGTTCTTTTCCATCTGCCCGTTCAAAGTGGCAGAATCTTCCCCCGCTATCTCAATCAGCCTTCCGATGTGGGACGGAAGCGGTTCATCCACTTCCCCGTCGGGATGGATGAGACATTCACAGTAATCCTCATCTTCCCGGTGGGCATTAATAAATTCCATTATTTTCATAGGTGCTGCCTCTCTCTGCTGCGGCTTCCTGCAAAGCTTATATCGTATTCCCTATGGTAGCAAAAAGGCGGAGGTTTTTCAACACAATTTTGCATGAAATGCCCTTTTATAACGGATCCTTTTTATTGCCGTAACATCCGAAAAAAAACGGACAGCTTAATTCCAGCCGTCCGCCTTTTCACTGTCTTGATTTGTCCGCCGCCTTACTGGTTTCCCGCGCAGCCATGTTTCTCCTCACCGCAGGAATGGTTCCCGCAGTTATGGCCTTCTTCATGGTGATGGCTGCACATGGTATCCGGATTGAAGTAAAGCTTCCCTGCCAGCAGTGCCGTCACATTTTGGTCCGCATCCCCGGTAACGCCCGGATAAAATTCGATTCCGCTCTCACCCAGAGCCGCTCTTGCGCCACCACCGATGCCTCCGCAGATCAGAGTATCCACGCCCCTGTCCTTCAGGAATCCGGCCAGAGCGCCATGGCCGCTGCCCGCCGCGCTGACCACCTGGGAGTCTGTAATCATTCCGTCATTTACATCGTAGATTTTAAAATTTTCACAATGGCCGAAATGCTGGAACACTTGTCCATTTTCATAGGTTACTGCTATTTTCATGATGATATGCCTCCGTTGTTGTATTGCTTACTATAGTCTACTCTGGTTTTTGGCATATGTCAATAACTCCGTCAGAGCAGAAAATGTAAAATTATCAGATATTTTTGTTAATTATCAGTTTTTATTTGTATTTTTTACAAATTGATTCACAATAGCAGAAACCTTTATCCAACCGTTTTGCCGTCTCCTCTCCTGTACCAATATATTCGCCTAATCCGGTATCATTCCTGAAAAGGTATTCTTCATCCAATCCACAGTTATATCCCAACACGCTTTTTCCATTCCTGGTATTGATAATTCAGCTCCCCGGAAAAATCATCGTTAACTGTTTCTGCCGCCAGTATACTCTTTTTATACAGGTTCCCGAACATATTTCCCGCCCGCTCTATTATAAATGGCCTGGCCCATTTCCAAAGCTCCTCCGCCTTTTCTTTGTATTCGCAGATAAGCTCCATGCAATCCTCAAGTATGTATTCGAAGAGCCGGATGTGATAAATTTCCGTAAGATCCCCCTCCCGTATTAATTGCTGAAAGCAGTCATATGCCTGTTCCTTTTTGTCAAACTGGATATAGTAATGGAGCAGGCTTCTCAAGGTGCTTATAATGTCCGAATTTTTCCCCTTTGTGCGGGCTATTTCAGCCAGGGCTTTCAGGGGTTCCTCATTTTCCTCTTCCCGTTTGATATCTTTATTGAAATAAATCAGCCGTTCATAATTACGCTTATCCCAGCATGCAACGTCTTCCTTCCACAGCTTCACCAATTTCCTGGCCGATTCCATACAGCCCATGTCGATCGCTATGGAAATGCCGTCATAAATGTCACAGTCTTCCAGCTCCGAAGAAATTTCCACATTTGGGGTGTAACCGCAGGCGCAGTCGAAATTAGCCGTTTTAGCCCTCTCAAACAGGCTGTCGTAAGTCCCTTCCCGGTTATATTTCATGAGCAGAAAGGTTAATATCTCCAGCGCGGAACCGATTCCCTGGAAACTGTTTGTCTCCCTGTCCTTCAGTTCTTCCTCGAAAAGCCTTTTCACGATATCCTCATTATTGATGTGTTTATACAGGAGAAAATAGCTCAGTCTTAATCGCTTGGTATAATTTTTATCATAAGTGCCGTGTTCCTTATCCTTCGCCTCAAGATAACAGACCTGGGAAAAATCCCCTTTATACGCATTTTTGTATAGCTGGGCCTGATTTTCAAGAAGCTCTTCTAATATATCCAGATACATCAATACCCCTCCCGCCAGTATTTTGTTATCTTTTTATTATAACAGAAAAAAGCATCTGTTTTGCCATCCCGACCTTAAACGGCATTATTTTGGGTGTAAATGGCTGTTGCATGTCCTATTCTGATTTTCTATATCGGAATACAATAATATATTTATTCCGGAGCTCTCAGCCATATACCAACTTGTTCTTGACTGTTCCCTGTGCTCTTCCTTACTTTTTCTTTCATCTGAAAAAAAGAGCAATATTTATCCTTCCATAAATATCACTCTTTTCACAGACATATGTTTTATTTTTCCGCTGCAGCGAACAACTTCACCACCCCAGGCTTCCCGGACATATTAAAAATATATGAAAAATACATCCCGTCCTCATCTATCGTAATTTCTACATTATAATAAGCATCCCCATCATTACTGATGCCTTCGCAGACAATCGGATCATCATACTTCATATCATGAATCAGTCCAACTCCCATCGGCTGCCCTGCAAATTCACCGTCCATATAAAAGCTTATCTGCAGAACACTCTCTTTTTTCAGCTCCCATCCCTTCTCCCCATCCTTCATGAAAACAATAATACTTTTATCATAGGAATCGACACTTGAGATTTCATATATGTCATCCGCAGCTTTATAGGAACAATCATATATTGTTTCTGCCCCCAGATCCTTCTGTAGCTTCTGCAGGCTTTTTTCGTCCAGCACCTTACTGGTAAATTCATCCGGTATGATCTGGGGTGATAGCATCCCCTCCGTTATGATACGATTCCCTTCCTCCGTCGCTGCCGGTACGGAAGCGGCCGTCTGAGCCGGCTCCGTATCCTTTCCTGTACAGCCTGTACAGAACATGCTGCCGATTAATGCTGTAATTGTTATACATAAAATAATACCTTGTCTTTTCAATCTGTATCCTCTCCTTTTATCCCATGAACCATTTTGTATCTATCAATAGTTATCTTGTTTGTTCCTATATTTCATTATAAACAAATGAAAAATGATTGTGGCGGTATAGTCCTCAATGGTTAAAAAACGGGCCTCAATGGCATTCTATAAATAAAAAAGGTAAATATCATTATTGTCTGATACTTACCTTCCCCTTTTTCTATTCAAATAAATAAAGCAATACTAACCGTAAAGCATTCTTCCGTAAAATGATATTCAAAGGTCCCCTTATATTTCTCAACGGTAAGCCTCACACTCTGCATTCCGATTCCATGCAGCAGAGCATCCTTTTTACTGCTTAATAATTTATTATCTTCAGCAGCAATGTCGCCCCCATAAGTATTGGAAATATTCAAAATAATAGTGCCGTTTCTCTGAACCAGGTATAACTCTATTTTCCTTTTATTTTCTGCGATTTTCTGGCATCCCTCTATCGCATTATCCAAAAGGTTCGCCAGCATACAGCACCAGTCGATATCCTCTATATTATTTTCATATACTTCCAATTCTCTTATATTTACCGAAATAGCGCACCTTTCCGCTTTCTTCATTTTATCATTCATAATAATGTTGACTATATGATTTCCGGTATATTTCTTCTGCTGTAATTCTTTAATGGGATCCTGTATTTTAGAGATATAATTTTTAGCAGCCTCCAGATTGTTTTCCTCCAGCATAGAAGACAGAATCAATATGTGATTCTGCATATCGTGAAAAATCCTGTCCCTGTTCTGATACAGGTACAGCATCTCCCGATAACTCTTTTTCACCATATTATTATGGGTTTGAAACAATTTCACTTCATTTTTCTTTTCTATATATAATACGAATACAATCATCGTCACTAATATAAACAGGATTAATAAAGGGAAAAAGACAAAATAAATATCGATTCGTTTATTCCTGTAAACAGTTATATTTAAAATCTCATCACAATAGAATAATCCTATATATTCCAAAACCACCAGAATAAATACAATCAACTTATACTTGGAAAGCAATAACCGGAACCTGCCCCTGTTGCAAATGATCAGCCAAATAATAATCAATGTGATTAATCTGCTTAATACCATGATTATAATTCGATCACGATTTACATGAAGCTGTGCCGTAATAATAAACTCTGTTCTGCCGCTTAATAACTGTCCCAGGTAACCCAGTATGATATCCAGAAAATAAATTGTTTCATAATATAATGCCGTTATGATAAACCCGTCTGATGTTTTCAGACGAAAGAACAATTTCAGCAGGATTACGGTCACTCCTATACAAAACAGCATGAAATACCGGGAATACATGGCAACCTCACCGCGCTGGAATATTGCTGAAGCACAGAACCCGGCGATTAAGATTCCCAGAAGTAAGCTGCTCCAAAGCCTTGTGTTTCTTCTTTCGTACATCAGAAAAAACAAATAAAAAAGTCCGGATATCTCCGTAATCGTAAGCAAAGCCTGGATAATTTGAAATCCTGTCATATCCTGTCCTTCCAAAAATGAAGTATGGTCTTTTTCACTTTCTTTACAAAAGTTCTTCCAATATGCAGTGTGGAACCGTCTCTGAGTTCCAGATCCTTGTCCACAAGCCTTATAATATGTTCTATATTTACCACATATCCTCGTTCTATGTACATAAAGCAGTCCGAATCCACTTCATCGAATACCTCCCGCAGAGGCTTCCTGAACGAAATCTGCCTGTCCATTAAAACAAAAACCGTATTCTTTTTGTCTTTATACATATATACGATATCTTCATATTCCACACGTTCAAATCTGGAGCCGCTCTCTATTACATAAGCCTTTCTCGTCTTCTTACGCATTTCGGTCAGAAATCTTTCCAAAGTTCCTTCTATTTTTTCACTGAGCAAATTTTTGGGGATATAGCCGAAGGCCTGTACCTCATACCCCTCTACAGCATATTCCAAATGGGACGTTAGAAAAACCAGCATGGAGGAAGGCGCTTCCTTCCGCATAAATTTTGCCAGTTCAAAGCCGTTCATCTCAGGCATTTCAATGTCCAGAAAGTAAAGATCAGACTGCCGCCCCTCCTTCAAATCATAACGCAGGGTCTCAGGACAATTATATAGCCTCAGTTCGTGAAGTATATTATTTTTATGGAAAAAATTCCTTATATATTTACTGAATAAAGCGTGGAATTCTATATCGTCATCCACCAATGCTATTCTGACCAATTCATCGCCTCCTTTTTTTGTATTTTAACAGTAAAATGCATCATATTTGTTAATTTTGTCCCTAAATGGCATCTTTTTGGGCGCAAAAGGATGTTTACAGCTCTTTTGTATGATAAAATAAGCAGACAAAACAAAGCACAGGAAATCGGGATGCTCCCATCCAACTATTGTATGCTTCATATACAGACAGGAGGCGCCAGCATGGAATGGACAGAATGCATCAGTAAAGCGATTAGCTATATCGAGGACAATATCACGGAAGAGCTCACCATCGAAGACATCGCGGACCAGGCTATGATTTCACCATTCTATTTTCAAAAAGGGTTCGCCATGCTTTGCGGATTTACCGTCGGGGAATATATCAAAAAACGCAGACTTACGCTTGCCGGCAGCGAGCTTGTATCCACCGACTGGAAAATTATTGATATTGCGCTCCGGTACGGCTATGATTCTCCGGACAGCTTTACCAAGGCATTCACCCGTTTCCATGGGGCCACTCCCACTTCTGTAAGAAAGGGCGAAACGATCATAAAAGCTTTCGCTCCCCTGAAAATCAAGCTTACATTAGAAGGAGGCTATACCATGGATTACAAAATTGTGAAAAAAGAAGCTTTTACTGTTATTGGTGTATCAAAGGTATTCAAGTACGAAGATGCCGCCAGCGCGGTTCCCGGATTATGGACAGAATTTTATCAGACAGGAAAGAACCAGCTGATCAGCAGCCAGTATGGTATTTCCATTGATGAAAAAATGGGAAGTAATGAGTTCGAATTTATGATTGCGGATAATTATGACCCCGTCCGGGAAATTCCCGATGGACTTACCACAAGAGTTATCCCGGGGCATACATGGGCCGTTTTCCCCTGCACCGGCGACTCTTCCCAAACCATACCGGATGTACATGGGAAAATATTCAGAGAATGGCTGCCGGGCTGTCAGGACTATGAGATAGCGGCAGGATATCATATCGAAATGTACAATGACCCTGCCGATTATACGAACGGGACTCAGGATGAAAACTATTATTGTGAAATCTGGGTTCCTGTCAGACAGAAATAAACAGAATTTCTTTCCAGAATCTAACAGGGGCAAGCAGAACATTGCCTGCCCCTGATTTATGAGCATCCCCGATATTATCTGCTTATCTCCAGCTCCAGACACTTCCAGTCTTCCTGAAGGATATGGTAGTTCTCTCTTTCCCCCGTATCCTTGAATCCAACGGATCTATAACAGCAATACGCTGGCCGATTATTTTCGAATACGCCAAGCGTTACTTTTTGTGCCATCAACAGCTCAAACGCATACTGCAGCGACAGGGTCAGCAGCTCTTTCCCATAGCCCATCCCTCTTTTTGCATTATCTACGATAACAAATCCAAAGCGCAGCTCTTTTTTATCAGAATCCGTAAAACGCATAAACAGGTGCCCGGAAGGCTTATCATCATCAAAAGCCGTCATCGGGATAAAATCATATAATAAAGCGTAGTTATCATATAGCTTATTCACATCTTCCGCAGTAATCGGATAGCTGTCAAATCTGTCGGCACTCCATTTTCTGAAAGTCACTTCATCTTTAATCCATGTAACAATATATTCGGCATCACTTTTTCTATAAGGCCTTAAACGCAGCATAGATACCTCCACAAATTTCCGGATAAATGAAGTATAACATTAATGAGAAAAGAAGAACAGCCTTCTTATTTTCACAGGGAAATCATGTTACAATACAGGTATAGATCCCCTGCCGCCGGAAACAACAGCCGCCGTTTGCTTATTGCATTTAAGGAATATACCGCCTATGAAAATTGACAGATTATACGCAATAACCGTATACTTGCTGAATCACGGAAAGACCTCTGCTTCCGGGCTTGCCGGGAAATTCGAGGTATCCGTCCGCACCATCCAGCGGGACATCGACACCCTCTGCCGGGCCGGTATTCCAATTGTGGCGGAAACCGGAGCTTCCGGCGGATATTATCTTTCCGAAACCTATCATATGGACAGGCACACAGCGACCCAGGAAGACTATTCTTTTATCCTCACTGCCCTGAAGGGTTTTTCCTCTGCCATGGGCAATCCCCAGATTGACGCGACTCTGGAAAAGGTTTCTTCCCTTACAAGAAATCAGGATGACAGCATCATTCTTGATTTTTCCGTTCTGCGCGAGGGAGATGAAATACTTCTGAAAACGCTGCGGACTGCTATACGGGATAAACATCCTGTCAGCTTCACCTATACTAATTCGGAGAATATAACCCGCTTACATACCGTGGAACCGATAGCCGTCATCTACCGCTGGTATGCCTGGTATCTTCTCGCTTATTCGACCGTGAAAAAGGATTACAGAACCTATAAGCTTGTCCGTATGAGCGATGCGGTAATATCAGACTTGCCTTTTACTGCACAGCATGCTTCCCCGGAGGAAATTCTGCGTGAAAGCGACAGGAAATCACCTCAGCCCTCTACGGAAGTAATTGTCCGCTGTAAATCCGAGGCAAAATCAAAGGCAATCGAATATCTGAACGGAAAAATCCTTCGTACGTATGAAAACGGTGACTGCGAAATGCTTCTGGAAGTCATGGAAAAAGAACATTTTTGGTTTGGCACTCTTCTGTCGCTGGGCAGCGGGGTAGAAATCCTGGCGCCGGAACATATCCGGGTGCGCGTGCTGGATGCTGCGAAAGAAATTGTTTCTTTGTATGAAGGAAAATAAAGCCGGAATGCAAAAGGCCATCCGGGCGCTTTGCCGTATGGCCTTTAATATGGAGCCTCTGCTCATCTTATGCTATTAATCTGCTAAATGGTACATTTAGGAACGTTCCTTGTCATACTCCCACATAAACACCTTTTCCCCTGCACAGACCTCTGTTTCCTCTCCGCCGGGAAGCACCACGGTTCCACGGATTCTCTCAGGCAGCTTCACAAGATATTCCACTTTTCGGTCTTTTTTAACCCATTCCAGCCGTATCACTCCCCAGTGCGTCCGGAATTCCATTCCTGCATTTTCCATGTCCTCCGGTATAAAAGGCCGGAGCTTCACTTCCGCCGTCCCGTCTTTCATGGGCCGTATCTGCCGCAGTCCGCAAAGGGACTTGAAAAACCATGCTCCAAGGGAACACAGGGCCGGATGGTTATGGGAATTCATTTCATTTCCCACCAGATACTGCCATCTTTCCCAAATGGTCGTGGCCCCATGGGAAAGCATGAAGCGCAGCGACGGGTAATCTTCTCTGTCAAGGAGCCGGTAAGCCACCTCGTCATGTCCTCTGTGCGCCAGGCAGTCCACCAGAATCCCTGACGTCAGAATTCCTGTAGGAAACTGTATGCTTCCCCTGGATTTGGTCAGCTGCCACAAAAGCACATCCTCCACCTTTTCCTGTAGCTTCTCCGGGACAATCCCATATTCCAGCGCCATGGCCTCCGGAGCTGCTGCCATGGTATCACAGGTTCCGTAATATCCGGTTCCCAGAGGGCTGTCCAGGCACCAGCCATAAAATTTCTCATTCATTTTATCAACAAGCTCCTCCCTGCGTTTCTGAAACAGAGAAAGACCTTCCTCATCACCGGCCACTTCTGCAAATAAAATCATGGCGTTATAAAAATCCACAAAATAAGAGTTGGCGATCATAAGGTTATCAGCAAATTCAATGGCGAGCCAGTCATTATAAAAATCATACGGAATCAATCCGTCCGCCAGAGTGGAATGCATATAGGACTCATATTTTTTCAGTGCTCCGTAATTATCCGTAACCGTACGTCTGTCTCCGGTATACAAATACAGACTGCGCAGTGTCATATGGTAACCGATTTTCCAGATAAAAGTATCTCTCGGCCATCCCGGCGCACCCGCAAGGGGCAGGGAACCGTCGGACAGCTGTGTATCCCGGATATCCTGAAACCACTTCCGGTAAAAATGCTGCAAATCAAAATTCAGGACGCCGAATTCCGAGGAAACACCTGCATCCGCAAGCCATCCCTGCCGTTCATCCCTCTGACAGCAGTCGGTGGGGATGGAATGCATATTGCTGCGCATAGTCCAGACCATGGCCCGGTAAATCCTGTTAAAATCCTCATTGGAGCAAGAGAAATCTGCAATGCGTGTGTTATCAGTATGTACTGCCCGGCCGGTCACATCCTCTGCCGTAAGCTCTGACAGACCGGAGATCTGTACAAACCGGAAACCGTGATAGGTAAAGCGCGGTTCATAGCATTCCCTTCCGTTTCCTTTACAGATATACACATCCGTCGCTTTGGCATTCCGCAGATTCTCCGTGTTCACGGTACCATCCTCATACAGAGTTTCCCCATACCGGATCCGGATTTCCCTGCCCGATTCTTCCTCTGCCCACAGCCGGATCCAGCCCGCAAAGTTCTGTCCGAAATCCAGGATATAATCCCCGTCTTTTTCACACACAGTTTTTACGGAAATCTCTTCTGTCACGCGGATAGGGGGAATATAGGAGTAACGCAGAGTTTCCGTTCCCGGCCTGCAAACCGAAGCCCTGCCCCACCCGGAAGCATCGAATTCTGCCGTACACCATCCCGGCTGTTCCAGCCTGGCATCATAATGCTCTCCGTCAAACACACTGGAAAAGGTAATCGGAGAGCGGGAAACCTGCCAGGATGCATCGCTTCCCACAACCGTCCTGCTGCCGTCTCCCATTTCCAGATCCAGCTGACATATTCCCATACACTGACCGCGATAGAAAGCCTGACTGTATACATCCTTTGCATGAAGCTTTTCGTCCAGATCCCAATGCCCTCCCAGCATGAGGCCTATCACATTCCGCCCCTTTTTCAGCATGGCGGCAACATCCTTCACGGTATATTCCACCGTTTTTTCATAAACCGTATAGGAAGGGAACAGAACATCCCGTCCCACCCGCCTGCCGTTCACATAAGCTTCACAGTAGCCCAGACCGGTAAAAGACAGAAAAGCAGAAGCAATATCCCCATCGATTTCCACTTCTTTCCTCAGTAAGGTTCCCCCGGTAATAAAGGATGCATCCCATTGTCCCCCTTCAAAGATTCCTGTAGAAAAAGCCGCCTCTTCACTGCTTTCCTCTTCCCCATTCCCTTTTTTCACGGTGACTTGCCAGCTATAGCCGCATTTTTCTTCCAGACCGGCTGAAAGCTGATACCGGGAATCCGCCGTATCCTGCCATCCGCTGTCCCAGGAGGGAATCCCCTTCTTCCACAGCCGGATCCTGCAGGCGGTCTGGCCGATTCCCTCCTCCGGGCCGTACCAGCTCAGCTCCGGTGTGGGCGTGTCGATTCCAGCCGGGTTTTCAAGCCCTTCACATAACAATTTCCATTTCATGATGATTCCTCCATTTTTCTGTATTCATTGGGTGTGACGCCATAATACTTCTTAAATACATTGCTGAAATAGCTGGTTTCTTCAAAACCGGTTTTATGGGCTATTTCATATAATTTGCAGGAAGTGGCAGTCAGAAGAAGCGCCGCATTCTCCATCCTTACCTTCAGAATATAATCACTGTAGTTAATTTCAAATTTTTTCTTAAAAATACGGCTGATCTGGTATTTTCCGATAAAAAAGTGCTTTGACATGGTTTCCAGAGAAAGATCCTGATTATAATGCAGGTCAATATATTGCTTTATCCGGCAGACCACATCAGAATCCGTACTGGCCTCCTCCGGTTCAAAATCACATTGCATATTGATGATCATACGCAATAAGGCATTTTTCAGGCTGGCAGCATCATAATAGTTGAATTCCGAGGTAAAGGAACTCCCCTTCAGCTGCTGAAAGGTGGTAATAAAATCCTTGTTCAGATGAAGCAGAAAGCTGTAGCAGAACTCCTGTACATACTGAGGCGGTGTCTTCGTTCTCCTGAACAAAGTGAAGAGACGTTCCACAAGAAGCTTTACGTTCTGCACATCCCCGTTCAGATAGGCATCCTGGATCCGTCCGGCAAGTTCCATCTCCAGCTGGGAAGATGTTTGAGAAAAAACATCCGGCTCATACCGATAGGTTCCCGGTTCATAAAAGCCCTGTTTTAATGCCTCTATCGACTGCCGCATGGCTTCCGGAGCCTGTTCCGGCCTTTCCTGATAAAGGCTGAAGCCAATGAAAAGCGCGTCCTCCCTGCAGAAATGTTCCCGCAGCGCATCCCAGACACCGCTGCCTTCCGTCCGGATAAGGCTCATATTCAAATCCTCTGATGAACAGGCGCATACCATTTGGGCGGGAATTTCATCAGGAAGCTTTATTCCTTCCCCGGAACGGGAGCAGAGGAAACCATAGCCTTTTATATCCAGCTTTTCAAAAGATAAAGCAAAATCCCGGGATGCCACTTTTTGCCCGTTCAGATAATCCCCGACCCTTTCCTGTATGGCAGAGACAGCATCCTCCCGGGCCTGGCAGATAAGCATCCTTAGCTTATCCGACAATTCCTCCCAGTCAATGGGCTTGAGCAGATAATCCTTCACGTGAAAAAGAAGGGCCTTTCTTGCATATTCAAACTCATTATATGCGCTGAGGATTATTGTCCTCACCTGTATTCCTGCGGCATTGATCTGCCTCAGGGTTTCCAGGCCGTCCATAACCGGCATCTTCACATCCAGCAGCATAATGTCCGGCTTCTCCCGTTCCAGCAGCACTAATGCTTCTTTGCCGTTATACGCATGAAAAACACCCGATATTCCCACCGTATGGCTTTCCAGCATTTTATCCAGAAACATATGCACGGAATTCTGGTCATCAACTATGAGCAGTTTCATCGATACTCCCCTCCCTGATCAAAGGTATTGTCATGGAAATCCGGCATCCGTTACCGTCTTCACTGCTGATCTCCACCCCATAATCCCCTCCGTAGCAGCTTCGGATCCTCTGATGGATATTCCGTATTCCAATGTCCGCATCATCAATATCCGCCTTGGACAGATTCGCTGTCACCTGGGCCATTTCCTCCGTGGTCATCCCTGCCCCGTTATCAGAAACCGTAAAGCGGATACGGTCACCCTCCAGAACGGCGCTTATGACGATCATTCCGTCGGAGGGATTATTGGAAAAACCATGTTCGATACAATTCTCCACCACCGGCTGAAGAAGGAGCTTTGGCATATAATAATCCTCTGCCTTTTCATCCACTTCATACCGGACCGAAAGCGCTCCGTCAAATTTACGGATAAAGAGAGACAGATATTCCCTGATATATTTCAGTTCCTCCGTAACCCGTACTTCCTTTTCATAATTGTAAAGGGTATAGCGGAGCAGTCTGCTCAGGGAAACCACAATTCCATTGGATATCTCAATATTTCCATAGACGATCTCAGTCTGCAGCAGCTGCAGGGTATTCATCAGAAAATGGGGATTGATCTGGGAGCGGAGAGAATACAGCCGGAATTTATTCAGCATGATCTGGGATTTATAATCATTCTTAATCAGTTGTTCAAGCCTTATCAGCAGATCATCGAATTTTTCCGCTATCTGATTCAGTTCGGAATATTGATAATCCGTATTTGCCAGCTTCAAATCATCAAAATCCACGTTTCGCACATCATCCGTCAGTTTTTTCACCGGACGGTGGATGGAACGGGATATGCTGACAGAGATCATCACGTTCACAACAAGGCATACAATCAGCGCAATGATAAACAGCCGGGAAACCGGCCAGGTATGGGAACGGATTTCCCTCAGCGGAACATAGGAGAGCAGCTTCCAGCCTACAGAGGTTGTCTGGAAATTTATGAGATACATTTCCTCCCCGATGTAATCTTTAAAGGAACCCATCTCGCTTTCCTCCAGGATTCTGCGGGTATCCTCCGTCAGGGGAAGGAAGGAGCCGATATCCGAGTTATCGCTCTGGCTCACAATCTGGTTTTCCTTATCCAGCAGGGCAATTTTCCCGCTCTTTTCATAGTTGCTGGACATGAGAGTTTTTCCCAGCTCCTTTATATTAATATTGCAGATAACCGCGCCCACCACGTTTCGTTTGGAATTGGTGATAGCCAGGGACATGGAAAAAGTGTCTGCCCCCGCCGCATAGGGAGCGACTCTGGGATTATAATAATCCTGGGCATGAAGGCCTATGGTATGCATATAAATATTTCCGCTCACGTCTATGGCCTGTTGGTACCATTCCTGCTCCATATAGGGATAGTCACTGATCAGATCGGAACGATCCGCTATGTTGCAGACATAGCCGTTCGTGCCGATAATGAAAACATCCTGGACAATGCTGTTAAACATATCCGTGCGCTTCAGAAGGGAGCTTAAGGTACGATCCAGCTTCAGCCTGTCTGCAATCGTCATATCCGGATTACTCAGCGCCGTCGCAATTTCTTTATTATAGGAAACAAAAGATACGATACGAGTGGTAATATCATTTATATTGGTATTCATAGATAAAGCCGCCTGCTCCAGAATCTTTTCCGTATAATGAATGACCTCCCGTTCCACAATCTGAGTGGAATACAGGGTGATGAATCCGCCGAACACCACCATGAGTACAGCATTAAAGACGAGATATAAAACAAGAATCCGGGCGGACAGGGACTTTTTTAACTTTGCAAATGTATTCATTGGTTAGCCTTCCCCTCTGGCACTTCCTGGCTTACAGGCATGGAAAATCAGTTTTTCCATACACGGGCTGTATCGGATATATCAAAGTGTAACAAAACAAATCTGTCCCATCAATGAATTTTAGTAATAGTGCAACAGATTACAATAATTTGGCAACAGATTATATTTCAGGAGCGTTTTGCTCCTGCTATGATTGAAATACAAACAGCGGGGACAAAACGTTTCCGCAGGTTATGAGAAGGAGCAAAACAAGGAGGAAGAGGTATGAAGAAAAAATTAGTATCGCTGGTTTTGACTGCTGCCATGATGGGCAGCGTACTGGCAGGATGTGGGGGAAGTTCATCCGCAGACAATACCCCGGCAGCAGGAGATGCCGGTACGGCACAGACGGAACCGTCCGCGGCTGTTGAATCGGCAGATGCATCAGAAGCAGCCGGCGCAGCTCAGGGGACAGAGGACCTTTCCGGAACCCTTTCCATTTTGTCCTGGTACGATGAGACAAAGGCGGCCCCCGTTATTGAAGCGTTTAATGCCAAGTATCCTAATGTGACCATTGATTTCCAGTATTCACCGCCGGTTGCTGATTATGTGGAAAAGCTTTCCACACTGCTTTATTCCGGCGCGGGCCCGGATATTTTTTACATGGCTCTGGAAAACAGAGAAGATTTGATTAAGGGAAATTATGTGGAAGATCTTTCCAATGAACCTTACATGACGGACGGCACCATTCCCGATTCCGTAAAAACCACCTATGGTGCGGATGGAAAAGCCTATTCCCTCGCTGTTGACTGCTGGGTAGGCGGTATTTTCTATAATAAAGATCTGTTCGACCAGGCCGGTATCACGGAAGAACCCAAAACCTGGGAAGAGCTTCTGGAAGTATGCCAGACCCTGAAGGATGCCGGCATCCAGCCCATCATGGACAACTGCCAGGATGCGGCTGTCAACTTCACGGCTCCTCTTTACGGCTCCGAAGTGAAGTCCAAGAACCCGAATATTGTACAGGATATTTTTGACGGAAAGGCAACCTTCAAGGATACCTGGACCACTCCTATCGCCATGTGGAAGGAAGGCCTCATCGATAATGGTTATCTGACGGCGGACATGGTAGGGGCTACCAGCGATGAAATCGTTACCGCATTCGCTACCGGCCAGGTGGCTATGATTCTCAGCGGCTCCTGGAACCTGAATACCATTGATACCATCAATCCGGATATGAATTATAAATGTATGGGTGTTCCCGGCACGGAAGAAACCTATTACTGCGGCGCTGTTAACGTAGGGCTTTGTATCAATTCCGCCAGCCAGAATAAAGAACTGGCAAAGGCATTCCTGGAATTTGCCGCTTCTCCCGAAGGACTGGAAGCACAGTATAAAGGCTATGGCGGATTTACCATCGCCAATGGCTACAGTCCTGAATTCCCGGAAGAAATCGCGGAAGCTGTTACCCAGGTAAAGGACGGCAAATATTATATCCCTATGGCCGACTGGCTTTCCTATACGGAATCCCTGAGACTTACCTATATCCAGTCCCTTCAGGACTGCATGGTGGGCACCATCACACCTGAAGAAGCCGCATCCAAACTGGACGCCAAGCTGGCCGAGGTTTCCGCAGAATAAAGTGCTATAAATTGTTCATCGCCGGGCCAAAAGCCCGGCGATAAAACAAGGCGCTCCCTTTTGCGGAAATGTGAGCATGTTTTAACCATGCTCAGGAAGAACAGGAGAACCGAGACGGATATGAAAAAGAAAAAACTGGTCAGACAATTCCAATATGAAATATTTTTTTTACCTGCACTGATAGCCTTCACCACGTTTACCATCATTCCGCTGCTGAAAACAATCATGTACAGCGTGACGGATTTCAATGGTGTCAATCACGAATACCGCTTCGTGGGACTCAAAAATTTTATCGGTGTCTTTCAGGATGAAGTAATGCGGCAGGCTCTGTTCAACACCCTGTTTTATACCTTCTGCACCATGATCCTCATTAACGTGCTTTCCATACCGCTTGCTGTTTTTCTGGACAAAAAAACCAAGCTGAAATCTGCAGAAAGAGCCATTTTTTTCTTTCCATCCATCGTCAGCGCTCTTCTGCTGGGTTATATCTGGGGCTATATCCTGTCTCCTCTGCCTACCGGGGCGGCCAATTCCCTTCTGGGAAGCCTGGGCCTGTCGCCCATTGGCTGGACCTCCACAAGCTGGGGTGCGCGGCTGTGTATTATTGCCGTAGCTGTCTGGACCAGCACCGGCTGGCATGCCACCGTCTATCTTGCCTATCTGCAGGCTATATCCCAGGAATATTACGAAGCAGCAAGTATCGACGGAGCGAGCAAATGGAAACAGTTTACCAAAATCACCATTCCCATGCTGGCGCCGGGCTTTACCGTGAATACCCTGCTGCTTCTCACCAACGGCCTTAAGGTCTATGATCTGCCCTATGCCCTTACAAAAGGCGGGCCGGGCTTTTCCAATTACACGGTAACCCAGGTTATCATACAGCGCGGAATATCTGAAAAACAATACGGCGCATCCACAGCGCTTGCAACCATTTTTATCATTCTCGTTATGATTATTTCCTGCATACAGTTTATGGCCATGCGCAAAAGGGAGGAGGATCTTTCATGAAAAAGAAAAAAGAGGGAAAAAAACTGTTTCTTTCGGATCTTGTATTGATCCCGATATGCCTGATTTTCCTGTATCCCTTTTACTACCTGGTTATTAACACCTTTAAGCCCATGACGGAAATGAGTTTTAATCCCGTAGCCTTTCCCAAAACTTTGTTTCTCGATAACTATAAAGATATTTTTTCCCAGGCTCAGATTTACCGGGCTTTTGGCAACACCTTAATCATTACGGTCTGCTCCGTACTCCTTATTGTAGTGATCGGAGAAATGGCGGCTTATCCCATTGTTTTTAATGCCAACAAGCTCAATAATGCTTTTATGGTCTATCTGATGATAGGCTTTCTGGTGCCTTTCCAGGCGATTCTGCTGTCCCTGTTTGAGGTAATGCAGGCCCTGAAGCTGATCGACACCATCCATGGCATGATTTTATTTTACTGCAATGGCTCGGCACTGACAGTCTTCCTCGCGGTGGGTTATATGCGAACCATACCCAAAGAGCTGACGGAAGCGGCCATTGTGGACGGCTGCAGCGTAGGCGGGGTATTTTTCCGCATCGTATTCCCCCTGATGAAGCCCATCACCGCCACATCCATCATTTTCAACACCATGTGGATATGGAATGACTTCATTGCCCCCAACATTTTCCTGAATTCCAGAATGAAAGGTACCGTAGTGCTTGAGGTATTCCGGGCGAAAGGCCAATTCAGCGTGGACTGGCCCCGGTTCATGACATTATCCGTGGTTTCCATTCTGCCTATTGTCATCTTTTATTTGTGTATGCAGAAGCATATCATAAAAGGACTTACTGCAGGCGCGGTAAAAGGCTGACGTTCTCAAACCTTCGAAAAGCACCTGACGTAATCCACATAATATGCTTTCTGATACGGACAGCCGTCTTATAACATAAGATGGCTGTTTTATGCATAAAAAAGCCGGAAAGCGGGAAATTCTTTCCCCCAAATGATGTTTCTTCGGCAAAGGAACGGCAGAAGGAAGAGCTGGAATATAAGCTTTCACAGGTTTATTCCGTATAAGTATCACTCAGAAGTCTCTGCGTAAAAAACACACTGCCCTTATAAATATCCCCGTCTATTCCTGCTTTTCTGACACAAATAGCCGTAATTTCATGGGGATTGCTATCTTTGCTTATTCGTTCCAAATACTTATCCAAAGATATCATTATTTCTTTTCCGTGCTCCAGACTCACAAGATCATATGGATAGCTCTGTATATTCAAAAGGTTTATTTGCTCAAAATTATCCATAAAAATAATAGCACTGCTCTCCGTCTCTCCATCGAGATTTCCTGCTTCTATGAAGTATTCATTTCCGTTAAACTTGTTAATTACTATACCATTTGTCCGCGCTTCTATCATATCAAATTCCTGATATGTAAACTTATTAGCGAAAGCTTCCTTACCACCAACAACAGCCAGACACCTTAACGCAGTACCCCCTGTCTGTAATCGTTCCTCATCTGTCAATTCCATATATGTATCCAGGAAAACAGCAAATACAAGATCGTGTTTCCCTTCTTCTAATGAAGATATTGTAATGGGAATATTTATATCTGATTTATTTTTAATATTCACAGTACATTGCCTCATTAATTTTCCATCAACCTCAAAATCAATCTGCTTATAATTATCAAAAATAACTAAAGTAAAATTAAACTGTTTTCCCATATTATTCGTGAAAGACATAAAAGTACGCAGCTTATTATTTTCCAAATAAACAGTAGTATCATGCATGTACTCTGAGTTTTCTCCCCATAAGCCATAACTATAATACGTTTTGCCCTCAAATCCGTCCATCACTTTTACTTCGCCATTATACGTTTCACTAAATTCCGTATATATTTCCGGAACATTCGTTTCTTTATTTCTGTTTATACTCTGGTTTCCACAGCCCGATAAAGTCAGAAATAAAAACAAGAATAGAAATGGAATATTTTTTGTAACATTATTCATCACACCACCACCTTTTTATAATAATAACAAATTTTGCTTCCCCTGGCTTAGTTTGTCCTTAAATGGCATAATTTGGGGTGTAAATGACTACCGGAAAGCCATAATCTTATTTTTTTGTATGATGGAAAGCAGTACAATTAATATGTTATAATAACTTTGAACCCCTGAACGGGAAGCCCCGGGCATCCCTCCCTATAAACAGGAAAGGATTTTTTATGCACTCCAAACTCATATTAGTGGAAGGAATTCCCGGTTCGGGAAAATCCACCTTCGCTCAGAAAATTGCCGACTGCTATAGCACCCGCGGCCAAAAAACGAATTTATACACGGAAGGCGATTATCATCCCGCCGACCTTGCCTGGAATGCCCGTCTTCCCCTGGAAGAACTGGACAATATCCTCGCCCCTTACTCCGCATTCCGTGCCGACATTGATAAAAACACCCATATAGAAGACGGATATGCCATCATATCCTATACCCACGTCACTACCGGCACCCCTGAATTTTATAAAGCCATGGAAGACAGAGAGGTATATGACAGCCGGATCCCCTTTCCCGAATTCCGTGAGTTAATCCACAAAAGATGGCTCACCTTCGGCACACAGGCAAAAGAAAAGGATGAGCTCACCATATTCGAATGCGCTTTCCTTCAGAACCAGGTCACAGAGCTTATGCTCATACAGCTTGCCGATACAGAAACAATGAAACAATATTTCAATGATCTCATCAGCACGGTTCTGCCGCTTTCCCCTGTTCTGTTTTACCTTTCCCAGACCAACGTAAGGGAAACCATTACCCGCGTCGCCAAACAAAGAGTCTCCGAATACGGCTCCTGGATAGACGCCCTCATCCAATACATGGAAAATACCCCTTATGGCAGAAAACACGGCATCAATGGCTTCGATGACGTGATCCGGACCCTGGAAATACGGCAGCAAACCGAATTGGAAATCATCCGTGCCCTACCCATCCGCACCCACATCCTTGAAAATTCCAGCTATGACTGGGATGCGCTGTGGAAAAAAGCAGAATCCTGCTTACCCTGACAGTCTTAGCGTCACATTTCATACCAGCCCCGCACTTTTTCTGCTATTGGATATCTTCTCTTTGCATGTTATAATGTCGATAGCCTGATAAATGCCGTATCCATCAATTGTAAACCTTTTACCGGATCCAAAGGACCATGTTTTATTTACCCGGCAGCCTTTCACCGCCGCTGCCCCTGTTTATCGCAAAAAGGAGTATCAAACCCGAAAAATGAATGCAAAAGTATTAAACACTCTTGAATATAACAAAATCATAAACCGCCTCACCGAACATGCCACCTCCGATCCCGGGCGCAAACTGTGCCGGGAACTGGTGCCCATGACGGATTTGGAGGAAATACAAACCGCCCAGATGGAGACCAGTGACGCCCTCACCCGCCTGTTTAAAAAAGGAAGCATATCCTTCGGCAGCAACCGTGAGCTGGGCATGAGCCTAAAATCCCTGGAAATCGGCAGCACCCTTTCCGCGCCGGAGCTTCTTAGAATCGCCGGCCTTCTGGAAAACGCCGCCCGTGTTAAAAATTACGGAAGACAGGATCGGGAAGACACGCCCGAGGACTCCCTTACCGCCCTTTTCCAGGGCATCGAGCCTCTCACGCTTCTTTCCAATGAAATTTACCGCTGTATCCTTTCCGAAGAAGAAATCGCAGATGATGCAAGCCCCGGGCTGAAGCATGTCCGCCGCAGCATGTCCATAACCACCGACCGCATCCATTCCCAGCTTTCCGGCATGGTGAACGGCTCCCTGCATTCCTATCTGCAAGACGCTCTCATCACTTCCCGGAACGGCCGTTACTGTATTCCGGTTAAAGCAGAGTACCGCAGCCAGGTACCCGGCATGATCCACGATCAGTCCTCCACAGGAAGCACGCTGTTTATCGAGCCTGCCGCTGTCGTAAATCTGAATAACCAGATGCGGGAACTGGAAATCAAGGAACAGGAAGAAATCGAAAAAGTACTTGCTTCCCTTAGCGCACAGGTCGCTGAGCATACCGAGGATATCGCGGAAAACCAAAGAATCCTCACTCTTCTTGACTTTATTTTTGCCAAGGCGTCCCTCGCCCTGGAGCAGAACGCAACGGAACCGATTTTTAACGAGGATCACATTCTGAATATCCGCGGGGCAAGACACCCGCTTCTGGATAAGAAAAAAACCGTTCCCATCGACATCCGGCTGGGAAAGGATTATGACCTGCTGATAATCACCGGCCCCAATACCGGCGGTAAAACAGTATCCTTAAAAACAACCGGCCTTTTCTGCCTTATGGGTCAGGCAGGCCTTCATATTCCTGCCCTGGATCGTTCGGAGCTGTCCATCTTCCGTGAAGTTTATGCAGATATCGGCGATGAACAGAGCATTGAGCAGAGCCTGAGTACCTTCTCTTCTCACATGACCTCCATCGTTTCCATCCTCAAAAATGCGGACGCCGATTCCCTCTGTCTTTTCGACGAGCTCGGCGCGGGCACGGATCCCACGGAAGGCGCAGCCCTGGCTATCGCCATCCTCAACTTCCTGCACGACAGAGGAATCCGTACCATGGCCACCACCCATTACAGCGAGCTGAAGGTATATGCCCTCTCCACCTCCTTTGTGGAAAATGCCTGCTGCGAATTTGATGTGGAATCCCTTCGCCCCACCTACCGCCTGCTCATCGGCATTCCCGGAAAGAGCAACGCCTTTGCCATTTCATCAAGGCTGGGCCTTTCCGATGATATTATCAATTCCGCACGCACCCAGATCAGTGCGGAGGCTAAAAGCTTTGAAGATTTGCTTACCGATTTGGAGCAGAGCCGTGTTACAATAGAGAAAGAACAGCTGGAGATCGCTTCCTACAAAAGAGAAGTGGAAGCCCTCAAAAAGCAGCTGGAAGCCAAACAGGAAAAAATTGACCAGGCAAAAGAACGCATTCTGCGGGAGGCCAATGAACAGGCCCGTGAAATCCTTCAGGATGCCAAAAATACAGCCGATGAGACTATTCGTGCCTTCCAGAAGGCCGGCCCCGGCGCATCCATGAAGGATCTGGAAAAAGCCAGGGAAAACCTTCGCGGTAAAATTTCCGATAAAAACGAAAAGCTGGCCGTTAAGAACCAGCAGCCCGCACAGTCCGGTGTTAAGCCCTCCCAGCTGAAGCTGGGTGAATCCGTCCGTATTGTTTCCATGGGACTGAAAGGCACCGTAAGCACCATGCCCGACAACAAGGGCAACCTGTTCGTACAATGCGGCATCATCCGTACTCAGACCAACATCCGGGATCTGGTGCTTATCCAGGAAAAAGATGCGTCCGCCACCGCCAAAGCCGGCCGTACAGGCTCCGGAAAGATACGTATGTCCAAATCTCTTTCCATTTCTTCAGAAATCAACCTGCTGGGGAAAACGGTGGATGAAGCCATGTCGGTGCTGGACAAATACCTGGATGACGCCTATCTGGCCCATCTTTCCACCGTGCGCATTGTGCACGGAAAGGGAACCGGCGCCCTTCGTAATGCAGTACAGAACCATCTGCGCAAAGTAAAATATGTAAAATCCTACCGCCTTGGGGAATACGGCGAAGGGGACGCAGGTGTCACCATAGTGGAATTCAAATCCTGAGCCTGATATGGCGGGAGCCCCGCTGCGCAGTATTTCAGGCATGCTCTTTCCTCATTGTAAAGGAGACAACTTACATGGTAAATAAACAGAAAATTTTGATTGTGGACGATGATAACAACATCGCAGAACTGATTTCCCTGTATCTGACAAAGGAATGCTTCGAAACCATGATCGTAGGGGACGGGGAATCCGCTCTCTCCGCGGTGGACAGCTTTTCTCCCAACCTGATCCTGCTGGATCTGATGCTTCCCGGCATAGACGGCTATCAGGTATGCCGCGAGGTCCGCAGCAAGTCCAACATTCCTATCATCATGCTTTCCGCCAAGGGAGAAATCTTTGACAAGGTGCTGGGCCTTGAACTGGGCGCCGATGACTACATGGAAAAGCCCTTTGATTCCAAGGAACTTGTGGCCCGTGTAAAAGCGGTGCTGCGCCGTTATAAAACAGCCCCCGCTGCTCCGGAGCCTTCCAATATCAAATGCGTGGAATATCCGGATCTCACTGTCAACCAGACCAACTATTCGGTTGTCTATATGGGAAAATCGGTGGAAATGCCGCCAAAGGAACTGGAACTGCTTTATTTCCTTGCTTCCTCTCCCAACCATGTCTTCACCAGAGAACAGCTTCTGGATCAGATTTGGGGATATGAATATATCGGCGATACCCGTACCGTTGACGTGCATATCAAGCGCCTGCGGGAAAAAATCAAGGATCATGAATCCTGGAGGATTGCTACTATCTGGGGCATCGGTTATAAGTTTGAAGTAAGGCAATAAGTACAAATAAAAAGAGTAAATTCCGGTCCCAGAGGGAGTCATCCACGTCTGCTTTCCGGAATTTGCTCTTTTCTTTAATCAGCCATTAAGATTTCTTTTACCTTATCCGCTAATCGCTTTTCACATTCATTGCCTTCTATTGTGCGGAGAATACCTGCCGCCCGTTTTGCCACAGGCCCGCCATCACTGATTCGCTTTCGTAAATCTGCCGGATTTACCATAGACGCCCTCCACAAAAGAAGAGCATTTTCCAGGCCTGAACGGATTACAGCATAACGGGCTTCTGCTGAGACATCGCAGTCTTCATGCGAGTCATCCTTTAAATGAAAAAGCCTTGTTTCGCCATCGTCCATATAATATTCCAGCTTCCAGTCTTTTGTCACAACAGCCATACTGCGCTGAATGCTTGCTGCCGCGCATATTCTTGGGTTTTTTTTTCCTTCCGCCAGAGGGGTAAATAAATCAAAACCGTTAGCTGTTTCATATTTGCCGCCTGCTGCCCCTACGATAGTCGGCGCCAAATCGGTGCCGCTTGCGAATCCGCTTTTCTTTCCCTGGGGTAAAATTCCCGGCAGACTCATAAGCAGCGGGACTCTCCAGGTTTCTTCATAGTAATTATGTTTATCGTTAAAACCATGATCAAAATACTGCTGCCCATGGTCTGAAGTAAAAATTATCAATGTACTTTCACGCATATTTTGTTCGTTCAGATAATCAATCAGGCGGCCCACCAGCGAATCACAATAAGCGGCTGATGAATAGTACAGTGCTTTATATTCCCTTATTTCTTCCTCATCCGCCGTATCTGCAATATTTCCTTTTCCCTCAACCATACGGTCAATCCAGTCTTCAGACACCTTTCCCCGAGGAATACCGCATAATTTCTTCAGTTCCCGGGGAAGGCTTTGCCATTCACCTGACCTGAAATGAGGAAAAGGCAAATCCCCGCCTTTATAAAATCCGGACCACCTTCCCGGAGGATCCAGCGGTGAATGCGGACTTAGCAGGGAGCAGAACAGAAAAAACGGCTGCCTGCCTTCTTTGGCCCTGCTTATATGGTACAGCGCCCTGTCTGTAATGAAGGAATCAAGACAGTATTTTTCCGGTACCGGGTTGGGCCAGCCGGAATTCTCCGGCCAGCCTGCCCTCCGGAACAGTTCTGTAAAATCATCCTCTCTTATCTGGTTCTTTTCCCCTTTTACAGTTTCCCGGATATCAAAAGATTCGGGGATGCTTCCGAAATGTGTCTTACCCACCATAATCGTATGATAGCCAAGCTGTTTTAACGCATCTGTAAAAACCGGCATATCCGCATAACGCATGACTCCATTTTCCGTACATCCGTGCAGCGGTGTATGCAGACCGGAGAGAATGCTGCATCTGGCTGGCATACAGGCCGGGGAAGCGGTATAAGCTCGGGTGAACATCGTTCCTTCCCTGGCAAGTCTGTCAATATTGGGGGAGAAAGCAAAAGGGCTTCCCATACAATGTAAGGTATCCGTTCTCTGTGTGTCCGTTGTAATCAGCAGAATATTAGGCCTTTTGTCCGGCATAAAACACCTCCGTCAGGGAAGTACATGGGGCATAAAATGTGTAATAAGCCTTTCCATCAGCCGCGCTTTCTCTCCTGCTTCAGACGGATCTTCCATACGATTGCTGAATTCCTTCGGATCATTGATTAAATCCAGAAATTCCCTGTGATTGTGTCCTTCCTTCTGTACATGGATATATTTATATTTTCCATCCGTTACAGCACAGAAGCCTTCGGATTCGCTGAATGTATACTCCAAAAATTCTGTCCGTTCCTGCAGAGCCTTCCCGTCACAGGCAATCGCCTCAGCTCCTCCCGCTTCCAGACAGGTCGGCAATATATCTGTCAGATTCACAATACCCTTTTCTTCCGAAGCATTTTCCTGACCAGGGAACCGAATCAACAGCGGAATACGCCATACGTCATCATACGCACAGTCATGCTTGCCCCAAACTCCATGATTGCCCAGCATTTCTCCATGATCCGCGGTAAAAATAACCATTGCGTTATCTCCGTATTTATCCTGTACCTGTTCCAAAATTTTTCCCACTTCATCATCTATCAGCGCAACATTGGCATAATAACTGATTTGTAGCTTTTTCCAATATTCTTCCGTATAGTTTTGGCAGGCATGCATAGGAGCCGGTCCGCAGCCGTCTATATGGCCGCCTCCGTAAAAGCTCTTATAATGGATCCGTGATTCATCCGTAAACTCGCCTTCCTTATAACTGCGTGCGGGAAGACTGTCCTGATTTACTCTTTCATAATATTCCGCCGGAGTATCAAATGGATAATGGGGACCGCTGAAGGAAATCCAGGCAAACAAAGGGCGGCTGCCGGGTTCGTTATCCTTAAGATATTGTACCGCATGATCCCCTACCCATGCGTCGGGATGCCATTCTGCCGGTCCGGGGAAGGGGAAAACCTTCCCGTTTTCCGGATCCCACAGCAGCTTGCGATATTCCTCCAAATATCCTGCTTTATCCAGTTCCTTGCTATAATCATCATAGTACCAGACAGAAACCTGTTTATCATCCTGTAAGTCCAGGTGATCAATTCCAAGTGACTTATAATATTCCTTGAAATCATCATATGGCAGCGTTTTATCCGCCCTTGTCTCACTATATGGCACCGGTGCAAAATGACATTTACCAAATAATGAAGTCCTGTAGCCCGCTTTTTTGAGCTCCGTAAAAATATTAGGCAGGTTCTGATCCAAAGGACACTTTCTGAAATTACTATAGGCCCCGCTGTTATGAGGATACAGTCCTGTCAGCATGGAACATCTGGCCGGAAGGCACAACGGGCTTACTGTATAACAGTTCTCATATTTCGTGCCTTTCTCAATCAGACTGTCTATATTCGGAGTATGTACCGCCCGTCCTCCATAGCAGCTCAGCGTATCGAGTCTCATCTCGTCACATGTAATAAAAATTATTGCGGGTTTCTCTGCCATCTTTTTTCTCCCTTATTTAACGGTCTTTGAAATATAGTTATCATATCCATTCTGCTCCAATTCAAGCGCCTCTTCAATACCCATGGACATAATAGTTGACCTGAAATTTTCAAAATTACTTAAGGGCTCCGCACCGGTAATAAATTTCAGAACCATTTCGTCAATATAAGTACAAATCGGAGTCATAATCTCTGCGAGTCTCTGCTGCTCATCTTCTCCTAACTGATAAGGCGGAAGCTGCATGCTGCTGTCAATTCCTTCATCATCCGCCCATTGCATACGGCTTTTCAAAGCGCCTTCACTCTTAAGCAGGTTAGCATGACTTTCCACATCCGGGTAAGCCCATTTAGGTGCAAACAGCATCTTGTAAATATAACTGGCTTCTTCCGTTCCAAATTTGGGATTATTCAGCATGGTATCATTATATACTCTCTTATCTCCCTGCCAATCCCAGTTAATACCTTCCACGCCCCAATTATAAAGATCCGCGCCTTCCTGGGTATATCCATAATTTAAAAGCTTCATGGCCGCTTCCACATTCTTGCAGTCCTTACTGATTACTGCAGTTTCTCCGGGGAAATATGTTCTGGGCCAGTTATTGTAATCATCCCAATGTAACTCCTGCCCTTCATAAAGTCTGGGATAAGGCGCTGAAACTATATCGATTCCCTGCGCCTGACAGCGGTTATAGGTAGATACGATAGCAAAAAGCTGTGTTCCCAGCTGGCCGGTATCAAACATGGTATTAGCTTCCGTTTCCTGGATACTGCTGAAATCCTTGGATATATATCCCTTAGAATACCAACTATTCAATAAAGTCAGATAGTCCAGGAACTTATCTTCAACAGGTGCAAACTTTACCGTGTCTTCCCACTTATAAAAATGAATATCTTTGTTAAAGTATAAGTCATACATCCCCATGAGCTGTACCTCATACCCAGACCGGTCCAATAAATAGGGTGTAATTCCTTTGGCCTGCATTTTATCAAACATCTCTTCAAATTGGTCGATCGTTCTGGGGATTTCACAGTCAAGCTCATCCAGCAGAGCCTGATTCAGCACCCATCTGCGAAATGGCGGATCCCCTACAGGCTTGTAGGCGTTAAAAGATACCAGATGTCCGTCATTATCTGTTGATTCCCGGTAAAATTCTTCATCATTCTGCAGAATCTTATAATAATCCGGGGCATATTCCGGAGCCAGCTCGGTAATATCCTGGAATACCCCATCTCTCATTCCCTGGAATTCTCCGCCCACATAATGATCGGCATAGGCAATAATATCAGGCAGCTTATCCCCTAAAAACAACAAATTAAATTCTTCCTGTTCCTGTCCGACCGCAGGATGTATAAACTCGATCTTGATTCCCAATCGTTCCATCACTTCCTGATAGGCTGTATTTTCACTATAGCTTGTAACATATTTGGATGCTGCGGCATTTATCGGAGCCCAATATGTAAGTGTCACTACCTCACCATCATCTCCTTCAGATACGGATTCTGCTGCCCCGCTCTGTATGGTGTTATCCACGGTTTCTGATTTTTCTGCATTTCCACATGCCGTCATCCCAAGCATGGCCAATGCCAATACAACACTCAATACACGTTTTTTTGTCATCTCATGACCTCCCTAATTTATTTTGTTCTTAATTCTTAAACCGGTATCCTATTCTTTCTTTTCATCCCTCCTCTACTCTTTCACCGACCCCATCATGACCCCTGACATAAAGTATTTTTGTGCAAATGGATATATAAATAAAATGGGAACCGTGGATACCACAATTGTTGCATATTTTACTACCTCCTCCAGGAACATGGCATCTGTATCCGTCATGGAATTGCCCCCTGTAGAGTTCGCAATCAGAATTTCCCTCATGATGAGCTGCAATGGAAATTTAGCCCTGTCGCTCAGATATATCATAGCGTTGAACCAGGCGCTCCAGTGTGTTACCGCATAAAAAAGAATCATAACTGCCACCGTAGCCTTGGATAACGGAAGAAAAATTCGGAACAGGATAACAAAATCGTTTGCTCCGTCCAGACGTGCCGACTCTTCCAGACTGACCGGCACCGACTGAAAAGCAGTTTTCATAACAATCAGATTCCAGGTGGAAACCGCTCCCGGCAATACCAGTGCCCAGACAGTATTATACATTCCCATATTTTTCACCAGCAGGAAATTGGGTACCAATCCTGCATTAAAATACATGGTGAATACAATCAGCAACGTTAGGATCCGCTTTCCCATATATCCTTTTCTGGACAGAGCATAGGCGCCGAATGTGGTGAGGATCATATTGACCGAGGTTCCTAATACAACATAGAAAATCGTATTCATATAGCTGCGCGGTATATTGGGATTCTGCAGTACTACCCGGTAGCCCTCAACCGAATACCCCAAAGGCTTTAATATAACTCCGGTATGCCTCATAAGCTCTATCGGATCACTGAAGGAAGCCATTATCACATGCCACATAGGATACAGGCACACCAAAGATATCAGTCCCATCAGCACATACACAATCGTGATAAACAATTTATCTCCATAAGATTTATTTTTTCCCATGTTTTTTCTCCCTACCACAGACTTTCCTCTGTTACCTTTCTGCTGACATAATTAGCCACTACCAAAATTACCAGATTCACAACAGAGTTAAACAGGCCGACTGCCGTTCCATAACTGTAATTGGTGAGTTCAAGTCCCTGCCGGTAAATGTAAGTGGAAATAATATCTGCGGTATCATAGGTCAGTGGATTATACAGCAGAAAAACCTTCTCAAAGCCTGTAGTCAGTATATTACCGATTCTCATTATCAGCTGCACTATAATAATGGAGCTCAGGCCCGGCAGTGACACATACAGGGTTCTTTGGAATCTGCTCGCCCCGTCTATCCTGGCAGCTTCATACAAACCCGGATCTATTGTTGATAAGGTTGCCAGATAAATAATGCTTCCCCACCCTGCTTCCTGCCATATCCCACTTATTATGTATAGCGGCCTGAACAGCTTAGCCTGTGCCAGCAGATTCGTCCTTTCTATACCAAACAAAGAAAGAAAATCATTGAAAATCCCATCTGACCGGCTGAAGGTAATCAGCAGCCCGCACATTACCACCAATGAGATGAAATGGGGCATATAACTGATTGTCTGTACTGTTTTCTTGTATGCCTTGCATTTTATTTCATTAATAAGCAGAGCCAGTATAATCGGTACTGGAAACGCAAACAGGATTTGAAGGACATTAATCATTAATGTATTTTTGATAAGCCTCCATGCATAAGGGCCTGTCAGGAAATCATGGAAATGCTTCATGCCGACCCATTTGCTTCCCGAAATACCCAAAGCCGGCTTAAAATTCTGGAAAGCTATAACAACTCCCCCCATTGGTCCGTAGCAGAAAATCATAAGAAAAAGCAATTTAAGATCATCATCGTACCAGACGAGAACAAAGCA
>OLRD01000168.1_pt1 | contig 61159 bp, 57 predicted proteins | sample 1672051 | NCBI WGS metagenome assembly OLRD01 (sample SAMEA3136640, study PRJEB25190) | human gut metagenome | biome: human gut; feature: human-associated habitat; material: faeces | place: Austria | collected 2013 | reverse complement strand
AACACTTCAGAATGGATAACTGTTCTGAAGTGTTTTTTTGTATAATTAATTACTTAGCTTCCGCTGCACAAAAAAATAAGGCTTTCGGATATTTCTTATCCGAAAGCCTTATGTACAGTGCAGGAAAAGAGACTTGAACTCTCATGGTATTGCTACCACACGGACCTGAACCGTGCGCGTCTGCCAATTCCGCCATTCCTGCGCGACAAAATGTATTCTATATGATTTAAAGGTAAATGTCAATATAAAATGTTAAAAAAATTAATCAAAAAAATTACTTGCAAAAAAAATCAAAAAATCTGAAAAAGTATATTGACTTATTTGTTCCCAGATGGTAATATACCTCTTGCAGCACGGAACACAAAGCTGTGCAGGCATGCGGAAGTGTCGGAACTGGCAGACGAGCAAGACTAAGGATCTTGTGAGCAATGCGCTCGTGTGGGTTCAAGTCCCATCTTCCGCATCGATGAATGGTAGGGAAGTCCTTTTTAAAGGATTTCCTTATTTTTTTGTATTGAATTCACCTTTTTATATCTTTAGCCTCATATCATCTTTCCAGATCTGAGATAAACTCATAAAGTACAGTTTCTCTGTTATATGATTTTCAATTCCAATAAACTGGATGTAATCCTCCGGCAATAATGGAATCCATATTAAAATGCTGAAAGCCCATTCGTTTCACTATCATTTGTGAAACAGTACTTTTTCCGGTACGCGGCACGCCTGCTATAATTATGTGTTTTTTCATACCTCACACCTCACTAATCCTTTTTCAGGTTTAAATCTCCCCAATTTTTTATAACATCTAAGACTGACATAAAACTTTTGCCCAGTTCGGTAAGTGTATATTCAACCCGGGGCGGAACTTCCTTAAAATCATGGCGGTTAATAAAGCCATCGGCTTCTAATTCCCGAAGCTGTTTTGTCAATGATGACTCTGTGATATCTCCGATATGACGCCGAAGTTCTCCGAACCTATGTACGTTCTGTCTGCCGATATAATAAAGAATTTCTATTTTCCATTTGCCGCCTAATATTTTTTGGACGGTCGATATTGTTACACATCTTTGTATGGCTTGTTCGGTTTTCTTCATGACTGTTTCACTCCTTTTCTGTAAGGATACAAAAAATACACAATAAAATCAAGGTACGTTATTTTAGTATAGTACTATAAAAAAGTTCAGTACTTTCTAAATTATTGTACAATGATATAATCTGTGTATGCTTTTTGAAAGGAGTAAACCATATGCACTACACGGGAACAGTATGGCGGCCGCCATATGAAGCATCATCCTTACTTTTAGAGGTTACGGCAGGGTGTACGCATCATAAATGCAAATTCTGTACATTATATGATGATATCCCTTTCCGGTTCAGAATGTCGCCGATAGAAGATATTGAGGCGGATTTAAAAGAAGCGAAAGGACGATTCCGATTATCAACTGATACCCATATATCACGGACTTTTTTAGTGGGTGCCAATCCATTTGTACTGAAAGCGGCACGTCTGTCGGAAATTGCTTCTCTTATTCAGCGGTATTTTCCAACCAATAAAAGTATCGGATGCTTTTCAAGAGTTACTGATATTACATGGAAAACGGATGAAGAGCTGCTTGAATTACGAAAAGCAGGATATGACGGTCTTACGATTGGCATTGAGACGGGGGATGATAAAGCGCTGAAATTTATGAATAAAGGATATGAGGCACAAGATATTGCTGCACAATGCAGACGATTAGATAATGCAGGAATAGCATACAATTTCTTTTATCTGACCGGGATATCCGGCAAAGGAAAAGGCGAAAAGGGGGCAATGGATACGGCTGATATCTGTAATCAGCTGCACCCTCAGATAATAGGAGCAAATATGCTTACCATCTATCCGAATGCAGAACTCTATCAGGAAATGCAGAAGGGTAATTGGCAGGAGGAAACAGAAATTGAGAAATACAAAGAATTGAGAACTCTGGTGGATAACCTGCATATTCCCGTTTGGTTTGCGGCGGGAGGCGCTTCAAACGCAATACCGATTCAAGGTACGCTTCCGCGAGATAAAGGGAAAATTTTATACGTACTGGATAAAATTATTCAAAGTGTTAAGGAAGAAGAATTGAGATGTTACCGAGAAAATCTCCCGCATTTATAATTATATTAAGGAAGTGATTTTATGAATTTTACGGGAAGAACATGGCGGCCGCCCTATGAAGCCAGTTCTTTTATTATACAGGCCGCCTCTGGCTGTACATATAACAAATGCCGGTTTTGCAGTCTTTATAAAGGGGAATGCTACCGTATGTCCCCGTTAAGTGAATGGGAAGAAGATTTGCAGGAACTGAGTTTATACCACCCAAACGCCCGTAGGATATTCTGGACAGGTGCGAATCCTTTTGCTATGAGCTATGAGAACTTAAAAGCAAGAGCCTTGTCTGTATATGATTATTTAAAAGAATGCCAGACTATGGCGATGTTTGCAAGTATCAGGGATATAAAACCTAAAAAGGTAAAGCAGCTGAGAACGTTGAGAAGCCTTGGTATTAACGGCCTTAGCATCGGCACGGAGTCGGGGGATGATTACACGCTTCGCCTGGCTGATAAAGGATATACCGCAAAAGATATTATTGACCAATGCCGTAAACTGGATGAAGCCGGTATAGAATACTATTTCGTTTATATGACGGGACTTGCCGGAAAAGGAAATGGATATCAGAACGCAGTCAATAGTGCAAAAGTTTTCAGTAAAGTCAATCCACGTTTTATTTCTGTGGACTCGCTGACCTTATTTGAAGATACGGAGCTATTTGAAATGGCTGAACGTGGGGAATTCGTTCCTGCCGGTGAAAAGGAACGTATTGAGGAATTACAGGTTTTTATTCAGAACCTACGGCTAAAAGTACATTTATTTGCCGACAGCATATCAAATTTTTATCCGATGACAGCGTATCTGCCCAGGGATAAAGAGCTGGTAATTGGTGAATTGCAAAATATTATGGATACGGTAAGCGAAGAAGAAATGCTTGCGTACAGACGTAATTTAAAGGCTTTAGGTTAGGTTATTTTATAAAATTTATTTAATGACAGCTTGCATTTGAAAATGAAAATGCTAAAATACCACATATAAGCACAAGGTCGTGTAAAAACAGGCCTTGTGCTTTTTTCGATCAATTTATTTACATAAGGAGGCAGAATATGAAGGATGTAATTAAAGTATCGACAGTCGCTTTTAATGCAAAATGGGGAGAAAAAGAAAGAAACTTAAATCGTATGACCGGCTATATCGAGGCTGCTGCGTCTGAAGGCTCCAATATTATAATATTCCCGGAAATGGGGCTGACAGGGTATGACGATGAAGAGGATAAACCAAAGCTGGAAAAAATGCAGTATAAGCTTGCAGAAACGGTACCCGGGAAATCATCGGAAGTGATTGCGGAACTTACGAAAAAACTGGGTATATATGCCGTGTTCGGCCTGCCTGAGAGGGATCCCGATGACGAATCCAAAATATATAACGCCGCCTGTGTATGCGGCCCCGACGGGATTGTTGGCTCTTACCATAAAATTCACTTGCCATATCCGGAACCGCACTGGGCATCAAGAGGAACAGCCCCTTTTATTTTTGACACGGAGTGGGGCCCCATAGGATTAGGAATTTGCTATGATACCTATAGCTTTCCGGAATTGATGAGATACTATGCCGCAAAAGGATGCCGTTTATATATTAACTGCACTGCACTGGCCAAATGTCATGGCATTGCCATGGGTTCATCGACTCTGGAGGCCGGCTGCATAACTAACCAGATTTATATTGTATCCTCAAATCTTGCAGGAAAAGACCTCTGCAATGTATTCTGGGGCGGATCAAGCATAATCGGGCCAAGTACTAACGTATGGGAAGCCGAGTATTTTGCCGGGTATCCCTTTACTGATCCCAGGGCAATCCAAAATAAAATGTATACTGCAGTAATCGATTTGGCTCTGGCATCCCGTGAAATATTTGAACCCAATGAATTAATTAACGGAGCCACGGATTTCAGGCCCGATATATATAAAGAACTGATGGAAGATTTACTTAAGGATCCTAAATTCCGGAAAAAAGAATGTGGATCAAACTAAACTCTACGGAGCGTCGGTTGCAAAAATCTCAATCTGCGGATATGATTCTGGTTATTGCAGCAGATTAAGATTTATCAGAAAGGAAGAATAAAATGAGTGAGTTTCACCCAATAGATATGCAGACATGGCCAATGGCACAGGCATTCCACTATTATACCCGGATCGCACCGACCAGCTATACGATCAATGTAAATATGGATGTGACAATTCTTAGAAGGGAACTGAAAAAAAGAGGATATAAGTTTTTTCCGGCCTATCTTTATTTAGCAACCAGGGTCATTTCAAACCAGCAGGAGCTGCGGATTCATGTGAAAGACGGCGTTTTGGGATATTGGGATACTCTAACCCCGGCCTATCCGCAGTTTCATGCTGATGACAAAACGACATCCCTTCTGTGGACGGAATACAATGAAAAATTTGCGTATTTTTATAATGCTTATCTAAATGATACGAAGCAGCATGGACAGAGTCATGGTATCCTTTCCTCAAAGGGTGTGCCTCCGGCCAATACCTATATCATTTCCTGTATTCCATGGTTTACTTTTAACAGCTTTTCTCTTCACAATCATGGAATTAAGGATTATTACGTCCCGAGCTTTGAGGCCGGAGGCTTTGCAGAAACCGCCGGAGGAAAGATCAATATGCCGCTGTCTGTTACGGTTCATCATGCGGTTACAGATGGTTATCACTTAAAGGTGTTTTTTGATGAGCTGCAAAGGATGATGGATTGTCCCGGAGAGTGGCTGTAGCAGTGTTTGGATACGAGGACATTTGTTCGAAAAATTCAGAGAGTAAAATTTGTATGGAAGGTTTCTTCTGTATGACAGTATAAATAAATATACATTGCTATATTTATGGTGTGAGATAGTGTATAATAAAGCAAAGAGAACTTTAAACGGGAGAATTATATATTCAGATATGCACACACAAATATCATTGCTGAGGACAGTAAAAAGCTGATAAAAATTTTATAAAGATGTATTCCGGTGTGAAAGTATAGGAGAAACAAGGACTTGAGGCAGCGGACTGCGAAGGAAATATCGTTGAGATACAAAGCTGGTCACAGGCTGTAAAACGTTAAATGCACTCGGTTATGAAATGGAATAACAGTCGGAGACTGCATAATAATTGATGAGAGAATGATATGAAAATGGTCAATAGTATTTTACCCCAAAAGGATACAATTCAGGATGCTGCAGTTCATTTATATAAAAATCATAATGATGTATGTTATATGTGTAAAATCAGCCTCGGACATTCTTTTATCAATTGTATTATCCAGGAAGAGGATAAAATAATTGAAATCGTAGATATTCAATGCGAGACAATAAATGATGGCATCGGTTCATTGATGATGGTAAAATTGATAAGCTATGCGTCGGAAAATAATTACTGCAAAATTGTGGGGTGGTTATCCATAGTTGATGAAGAGCATATAGACAGGCTCAGGCATTTTTATATGAAGCATGGTTTCACAATCAAAACAGAATACGACGGTATGAAGCTGGCAGATATTGAACTGTTGATTACATAAAGGCAGAGAAAATTAATTGACGGGAGCAGAGCTGTTGCAGAAGCAGGCAGATAGCCTGTACGGCAACGGCTCTTTTGTTTCCTGAAAAGATAAATCGGGTTAATAATATTTGGTAATATTTACCAAAAGCATGCATATAATAGAATAATATGGGGTTTTCCGGCCTGAAGCAGCCGGAAAGCCAGAAAACGTTTTCGGCATCCGGTAATAATTTCTGTTTGACACTGAGAGAGGAATCAAGTACAATTTTACAAGATTATGTGTTTTTACCGGAATATATTTTCTGCCTTTCATATAAAAAGGCGGAGAAAACAGCGGCATAGGATACGGGGATATTCATCCTAATATGCATGCAGTCATGCATGCAATTATGCAGGGAGGTAGTAAGTATGAAAAAGAATATAGGTATCCTTGCAGGGCTTTTCTTCCTGGCGGCCATTTTGGCAGCCTGCGGAAGGAGTGCGGAGGAGACTGGGAATTTTAATACGCCGGGCAACGGTTCTTCCGGCAGTCTGGAAACAATTCTGGCATTGGAATCGGAAACAGTTGAGGCCACGGAGACGGGAGAGCCGGAAACCGTTCTTATTTATTACGGATCCAGCATAGGAAAAGAACTGAAAACAGAAGAGGTGGATTTGCCAAGGAAAACACCGGAGGCCATCATAGGCGCTCTGCGCACCAAAAATATCGTGTCGGTGGATACCAAGGTAAATGACTTCAGCATATCGGAGGATGGAAAGCATATCACGCTGGATCTTTCCGCAGGGTTCCGGGATTATCTGAAAACCATGCAGGAGGGGAGCGAAGCGGTGATTATGGCCGCGCTGACCAATTCTTTTTTGGATGCCTATGATGCCCAGGATTTACTGGTGACAATAAACGGCGAGTGTCTGGAAACGAAAAACAGGACTTATAAGGACAAGCTGGTTTTTGTGGATTTTGTGGAATAAAGGGGCTGCATTTCTGGAGGTCAGAAATGCAGCCTTCTTCTTACGGCGCCCCGCAGACGTTTTCTGGACAGCATGGTGATCAGGGCTACAATGATAACGGCACAGGCAGTCAGCACTACCGCAGACCAGGTAAGCATATAAGGCTCCGCAAAGAAACGGCGGATAAGCAGCTCGATGGAAACACAGAGGACAGCCACCTCGGCAAATAAATAAAGGGCGGTAGCGAGGAAGGATGACGCTATTCTCCGGTTCAGCGCCGCTATGATGATCGCAAGCAGGGTCACGATTCCGGTAATGGGGAGCGCCAGCTCATAAAACCAGCGGGAACTGGGAGTGTTAAAGGTAATCAGATATTCATACAGGACGATGGCAAGCCCGTCAAACAGCAGGGAAAAATAAACGGGCAGCTTCGTATAAATAAAAGCGGGGATGGCAACCACCCACAGGATGATACAGATGCCGATCACATACAGGGACCAGGCGCTGCTGTTGAAGGCCAGAAGGTTTAAGAGGCCGCAGGAGGCGCCGGTTGCGATGAGCACCAGGGAATAAAGGATTGCCATGTCTTTGTTCTTTACGGTTTCCACCTGTCCGTTTTCCTTGGGGAAGGGAGGGACGGAATGGCTGCAGGATACCTCATTGGGATTGATGACCGGCGTATTACATAATGGGCAGCGTTCCAGGGAATCATCCAGCTTTACGCCGCAGTTTACACAATATGACATAATTGACTCCAATCTGCTGTGAAAGAAAGAGATTCACAGCTTTTTTTATTTTTCACGAAACAGGAAGCGTTATATTTCTTCATCAAAGGTACGGTTGCTTTCGATTTTTACATGAATGCCGTCTTCCACGAGCTTGCGGAAAAAATAACGTTCCACATCCGCTTCTATGATACAGCTGGCAAAATTTATGGTCAGTGTATCTTCAAAGCTGATTATGGCGCAATTGGTACGAGAGGAAAAGGGCTGGCCCATATAAATATCGAAACGGTCGATATAGGGCTTCATGTCCTCCGGAACCTTCATGGCGCCCATATTTGTAAGCCCTGCCGTGGAATTTTTATCCTGAACCTTGCGGTAAAAGGTTCTCACCACAATATCCTTCAGAAACAGCGGGACTATCCGGATAAAAGGATTCCGGGTGGTGGATGCATTGGTAGTGATATCGCCTCTTAAGAATTTTTCATTGATATAATAACGCATGAAATTATGAACCTGGGAAACAATTTCTTCAAAGGTATAGTTCCCCAGCCTGGGATCGATGGAAGGATAAACCATGGAAATGAAGTTCCTCAGGGTTTTGGAAGGGAAAAAACGCCTCAGGTTTACCGGCAGGGCGATCCTGACCGGATACAGCTTCAGATGGAAATCCATCTGCTGTTTGTTCAGCAGGGCATAAAGAAGGACCGAATTCAGATATTCCGTAATGGTCGCATTATATTTGGCGGCTACGGCCGCAACTTCTTTTACGGACATTATGCCGTCTATAATATTGAAGGTATGGAACGGCTCTTTGGTACCCCGGATACGGTAAGTCTTTTCCGCAGGGCGGGGAGGGCAGACGAGGGCATTGGCATAGCGCATGTAGGCGTCTTCCAATTCTTCCGGATCCGGTTCTTCGTCCACATTCAGCACGAAATAGCCGTTGGATATGTGGGCGCCCAGAAGGCGGAGATATACGGCGGTGATTGTCTGCAGCACGCACATGCCGCCGGAGCCGTCTCCAAGGCAATGATGGCATTCCAGGGAAATGCGCCTGCCATAATAAAATACCCGCAGCAGATACCGGCTTCCGGATTTAAAATGCATGGGCATACAGGGATTATGGATATCCGGCTTCACAAAAGGGCCGGGCCGGTTGTTCGGCTCCAGATAACGCCAGAAAAGCCCCTTATGGATGCAGACCTTATAGGTGGGGAAACGCTTCAGGGCGATATCCACCGCTTTCTGAAGTACGTCAGGCTTTATGTCCTCCTTCAGAAGGACGGAAAGCCTGTAAACGGAAGAAAAGTCCCGTCTCTGCAGTGTGGGGTATACAATAGCGGAAAGATCCAGCCGGTACCAGTCCTTCGGGGGATTTCCGGGCGCCTTGCTGCTTTTATTATTTGTACGCATATGAAATGTCATCGGCTTTATTCCTTTCTCTGATATTGATATTATAAAATTATTCCTACCGTTATGCAAGTTACAGTTCACAGCCCTTTTTGCCGGTGCGGCCCTCTCCTCCCCGGCAAAAAGGGCTGTGAACTGTAACATATGCAAGACAATCACAAATATTGAACCCCTTTACGTGATTTTCTTTCTATGATAGGATGAAAAAGTAAGAATTATGCAGATACTGCCGATATTGCCGGCAGGAAAATGAACAGTCCGGAAAAAGCGCGGCGGGAATGGGCGTATTCCGGGAGAATGAGAGGAAAAATGGCACTTTTTGATAAATCAATGAATACACTGAAAAAAAATAAGGAGCAGGAACAGAACCAGAATCTGATGAAACTGATAAAAAGGGTTCACAGCGTTGTGGAAAATACGGATATAGAAAAACACCGGCAGTCTCAGGATTATTTCGGGGCGCTGCTCGGGAGCAGCAAGGATATGGATATCTGTCCTGTGGAAGTGGAAGGGATGCACTGCGAATGGGTGCGGACCAACAGGGTGCATATGAAAAAATATGTGATTCTCTATTGTCACGGCGGCGGTTATTCCACAGGGAGCTGTATTTATGCGAGAACCCTGACAACCAAACTGGCAGCCTCCACATCAATGGATGTTTTCTGCTTTGATTACCGCCTGGCGCCGGAATTTCCCTATCCTGCCGCCATGGAGGATGCCATGAAGGCCTGGAATTATCTCATGCTCCTGGGCTATGGTTCCAGAGATGTGATCGTCATGGGGGATTCTGCGGGCGGGAATATGGCTCTGTCCCTGGTGGTGAAGCTGAAGGAGCAGGAGCGCCTTATGCCCAGGGGAATCGTCCTTTTATCTCCCTGGACGGATCTTACGGCTTCCGGAAAAACCCATGAAAGCAGGGCGGAGTTGGATCCGGTCCTGGATGAAGAATATCTGAAGCAGATGACGGAAAATTATGCCGCGGGACAGGATTACGAGGATCCCCTCATTTCGCCGCTTTTTGCGGACCTGACAGGATTTCCGTCCACCTATATCCAGGTGGGGGACAATGAGGTGCTTCTCAGCGATTCCACCATGCTTCATAAAAAAATGATAAAAGCCAATGTGCCGGTCCGTCTGGATGTATTCAAGGGAATGTGGCATGTATTTCAGATGTCGCCTTTTAAAACGGCATATGAGGCCATGGATCAATGCGCCGAGTTTATCTTTGATATCTGCCGCTGATTAAAACGGCGGGGGTCAGCCCCGGAAGCCGTATCCATAGCTGCCGGGAGAGTAAAAATATAAGGAAGGACAAAGGAAAGCAGCAATGGGAATCCTTCATAAAGCAGCCCAGTACCGGGCATATAAAGAAGGGGTGGTGCATACCACCCTGAATCCCAAAGGCCCCGGATCAGTCAGGATCCATCTGATTCCTCCCAAGTGGAGGCTTTTTTCAAATGCGCCTTATGTCATGATATTAAACGGTTATTACATATTGCCCCTGGGTTATTCCTGGGCCATACTGCTGGGCAGCTTCATCGGTGAGGTAAATAAATTTGAAGGGGAACCCATCGATGAAAAGCACATGGAACAGATCATGGACAGGGCTGTTGCCAGGACAAGGCGTGTATATTATGTCAAGGAAGAGGAACTGCGGGCGGATCTGCAGGAGATTCTGACCATGCTGTATGGGGTTGCCAGGGGAGAGGAGCCTTCAGGAGACATAGAACCCCTTTCCCTTCGTGAATATGCCCGTAATATGACGGCCCCTCACCGTATGGATCTCATGATCAGTTCTATGCTGGATGAAGGCGGGAACTGGAACTGCAGCCTGAAATGCCGGAATTGCTATGCCGCCGGTCAGCCTGCGGCGGGAGGAAAAGAGCTTTCGACCCAGGAATGGTATGAGATTATAGACAGGTGCCGCAGGGCGGGTATTTGCCAGCTTACCTTTACTGGCGGTGAACCTACCATGCGCAGTGATTTGGCGGAGCTGGTGAGGCATGCCCGCTGGTTTGTTACCAGACTGAATACCAATGGCGCCATGCTGACAGGGGATCTTTGTGAAGCCCTTTATGAAGCCAGCCTGGACAGCGTCCAGATTACCCTGTATTCCGGAGATGCCGGGATACATAACCGGCTGGTGGGAGCGGATCTGCCGGGAAGCACGGGAAATTGGGAAAAAACGGCGGCAGGCCTGGAGAACGCGCTTAAGGCCGGGCTGAATGTGAGCGTAAATACTCCGCTCTGCCGTGAAAATAGGGATTATATCAGGACTCTGGCCTTTTTAAACAAGGCGGGTGTCCGTTATGTCACATGCTCCGGCCTGATCGAGACAGGCAAAGCGGAGTCAGGGGACTCCCAGCTTACCGTGGAGGAAATGAACAGCCTTCTGCGGGAGGCGATTGCCTTTTGTTCACAGCACGGAATGGAACTGAGCTTTACGTCACCCGGCCGGGCGGACAAAAAGGTGCTGGAGGAGCTGGGAATTGCCGTTCCCATGTGCGGCGCCTGTCTTTCCAATATGGCGGTCGCACCGGACGGAAGTGTGGTACCCTGTCAAAGCTGGCTGGGGGAAGGCGCGGCCCTGGGCAATATGAGGAAGGACAGCTGGAAAAAAATATGGAACCATCCTTCCTGTAAAGCTATCCGGGAAATGAGTGAAGAAGAAGCCCTGTACTGTCCTTTGAGAAAGGAGAAGACAGCAGAGGGAAAGGAGGCTGCGGAAAATGGGCATCATAGATCCAAAGTCTGAAAACAGAAAAAACCTATTGGTTTTTGTCATCATAATGGTAATTGGAATCGGGATATTTACCGCCTATATTATTTGGGGGACTCTTCCTTTAGATAAGATTCTGGATTATGAGGTCGTTGTGTATCCCCAGGAGGACGGCTCTCTGGAAATTACCTACAGCTATAGGTGGAAGGTTCTCAATGACAGCAGAGAAGGCCCCCTGACCTGGGTCAGCCTTGGAATTCCCAATTCGGCCTGCAGGCTGATGAGCTATAAGGGCGCAATTGCCGGCCTGCATTCAGACTATTATGCGGACGGGCTGATTGATTTTGACCTGGATCGGGCGTATCAAAAGGGAGAGATTGCTGAATTTTCATTTAAGATTCACCAGGGACGGATGCTGTGCAGAAATAAGGCGGATGCTTCCCTGCCTTACTTTGATTTTGCGCCGGGATGGTTTGGACAGATCGATGTGGAGCATTATCGGTTCTTATGGAAAGGAAGCCCTTATATCAGGGAAACCAATGCGGACAGAAAAGAAGGAAACGATTATATCTGGGAAGGCAGTCTGAAAAAGGGAGAGCGGCTGTGGATGAAGCTGTATTATGACGAAGCCGCCTTTACCGATCCCCAACTGGTGGACTGGACTCCGGCTCCGGGCAATACGGGAGGGGAGAATTCGGTAGATGAGGCTCTGGCAGCGGTTATTCTGATGTTAACGGGCTGGATCGGATATAAGGCTTCCTGGGGCCGCGGAAAGCACTTGTATGGAAGAGGCCGGGGGTATTACGGCCATGGAGGTACCGGAGGCCATGGATGTGCCTGCGCCTGTGCGGGATGTGCCTGTGCCTGCGCCTGTGCCGGAGGGGGAAGAGCCGGCTGTAGCCGGAAGGATTTTTATCATTGTGAACAGCAAAGGGAGGAAAAGAAGGATGACATTAGGGGAAGTATGTCTGCTGACAAATCAGGTAACGAGGCTGGCCGGGTTCTATAAATGGCTGCTGCATGTGGAAAATGACAGTGACGATGAGGTCCATCAGACGATTCTGGCTCAGGAAACCATGCTGACTATCTATAACGACGGAGAAGACCATGGCTTACACAGCTCCAATATAACTCTTGCGTTTACGGCAGAAAATGTGGATCAGGAATATGAAAGGCTTCTGGAAAAAGGGGTGGAAATCTGCGAAAAGCCTGTCAGCAGGCCCTGGGGAGCACGGAATATGAGCTTCTATGATCCGGACGGAAACCTGGTATATATCAGGAGTTTTCCCAAATAAAAGCAGAGGGATGTATGGAAAAGAAGGAACTGCAGTTCCGTCGGGAAAATACTGTATAAGGAGAATCATTATGACGGAAAGAGAAAAAATGCTTGCCGGACTGCTGTATGACTGCGGTGATGAAGAGCTGCTCGCCCGCTGGCATAAGGCCAAAAATTTAATGAGAGATTATAATCTGACTGATTCGGAGGATATGGAAAGGAAGAACCGAATTCTGGAAGAGCTTCTTGGCGAGAGGGGAAAGAATCTGTGGATTACGGCCCCCTTTTATGTTGACTACGGACATCATATTTTTTTCGGGAATAACTGCGAAGTAAATATGAACTGTACCTTCCTGGATGATAATATCATCCGTATCGGAGATAATGCACTGATTGCGCCTAATGTACAGATTTATACGGCATTCCATCCGGCAAATGCAGAGGATCGCTTCGGAAATCCCGGAAAAGACGGTTCCTTTGCCTTTTGCAGAACCCAGACAGCGCCGGTAACCATCGGTGATAATGTGTGGATTGGCGGAGGGGCGATCCTGATGCCGGGCATAACCATCGGAGATAATGTGGTTATAGGCGCCGGCAGCGTGGTAACACGGGATATCCCCTCCGATTCGGTTGCCTGCGGATCCCCCTGCCGTGTTATCCGGGAGAATAAGTAGAAATACGGCACCCGTGCAAAATCTATACCGATTCTTCCGTATCGTACGGAATGATTATCTTTTTCGCTTCATTCAGTCCGCCCCGGATCATATAGCTGCGGACGATAGAAAGAATATGGCAGTAACACTGGGACAGGCAGTCGGAAAAACCGGCACTGTCCCCTTTTTGCATACAGCGGAAGGCATGCAGGCTTAATTCCTTCAGCTGTGTGTGGCTTCTGATACCATGGCTGTAGAAGGCAAAATAGTACCCCCATAGCAGAAGCTTGTTGCACCCATCCAATATGGCCCTTAAAGGCTGCAGGGGCAGCAGCTCTGAGATGCAGTCAAAAATAGAGGCGAGCGGGATATTATCGGGCCTGGAAAATTCATTCTGCAGCCGTTCCTGAACAGAGGCATCCATCAGGGGGAAAACCAGCTGTACGGCGGGGCGGATGGCTATAGCCATAAGCTGGAGGGCGCTTAAATAGAGGAGCGTATCTCTTTTATAGGTTTCGTCCTTCATACAGCGGAAGGTGGTTTGGTCGTCAGGAAGTATGGCTATGGTCCCTCTGCCGTTCTGGGTTACGGCGAATCCGAGTACATTGAGGGTGGAAAGAGCTTTCCTGACAGTGGCGGCAGAAACATGGTACTGCCGGCAAAGATTCGCTTCGGAGGGGAGAAAGGTACCGGCTTCATAAACACCGGTGCCGATTTTGTCAATCAGGTCCCGGGAGATCTGGGTATAGTAATGATCACGTCCCCGCTCGGGCGTCCAGGAGAAAGCGGCGTCCGGAAGCTCCCGGATATTCGGAAAACGGACTGACATTTGCTGCAGACAGTCCCGGATATTCTCCGATACCGGTGCATAGAGGTCAAAAAAGGCCTTCCGGATTTCCTCCTGCTGTTTTCCCGGAAGAAGCTCTGCCACAACGGCAAGCCGCCGTTTTTCTTCTTCGGGAATGACATAGGAGGGATCTTCCTCACACATTAACACAAGGGGAACCTGAGCATACACCTCCAGGCTGGCATAAAGGTCGTTCAGCAGAAGGCTCCCCGTTTCACGCAGCAAATCATGAAACAGGTTGGAAGGAATACGCCGGGTTTTATCGCCGCTTCCTTTTTGGATATACTTCCGGAAAGGTTCGTAATGTTCCAGCTGCTCCGGGGTGCAGCTGACTGCGGCAAAGGAAAACAGGGGAGGCATCAGAAGGGCGATTGTCTGAAAGGTTTCCGCAAGTGAGGTCCTGCGTTCCAGCACATAGCTCAGGATGGAATTTTCATCGGAAGTTCTGCGGGGACGGTAAAGGACAACAGCCGTTTTTCGTTCCTCGGTACGTATCAGCCCCTCTTCCCTGAGCGCCGCCAGGACATCCTTTACCGTGCGGATGCCCACATGGTAAATTTCACAAAGCCGGCTGGCGGAGGGCAGCGGGCTGCCATATTGATAGCACCCTGTCAGTATCTGTTCCTTCAGGCTGGTATATAAAAAATCATACAATGTTTTTTTGCGCTGCATCTGTATTTCTCTTTCCCGATTCTTATTTATATTATTATAAATCGATTATTACACTTATAAATTAAAATATCATATCTCAAATACTTCCATCAACCTATTTGTATATGTACTCAGATTTTATCTTGTGGACTGAAATGTTTCGTACTAAAATAAAATCGTAAAAAACGGACTTTAGTGTGACAATTGATTAGGATAAAGGAGATTTTCTGTTACATTATGATTCGGGAAGATAAGAGGATAAAAGAAAATAATATACTGCGGGCGGAACCAGGATTCGTGATAGCTGTTCTGGCTGTGCTGATATTGCTCATAGCAGCGGTGACCATCCAAAGTGCATTAGGGCTGAAGACGGCTGTGGATAGGACTACGAAAGCCTATGTAAGTGATGTGGCGGCCCAATTGGCTCTGGATATTGACGATCGGCTTTCCCTGTATCAGGAAAATAATATTATTGGCGTTTTGGGAGGAACAGGAAACAAGGAAAGCATGCAGCGTTTGATTCAGCCGGTGAACTTTGACGGACAGGGATTAACCTGCATCGCTGATACGGAAGGCAATGTGGTGATTTCCCCTACGGATCTGGACCCCTTTATGCGGCTGGATGATATATTTAAAGAGGATTCCGAGGAAACAACCGTCCGCAATATTAAACGGATGCAGGAAAATATGAAGGAGGGCAAGAATGGGGTATTTTCCTTTGTCGCGGTGGACGGCAGGGAGCTTATCCTCTCTTATAACATACTGAAATCCTATGACTGGGTTTTGCTTACCCTGGTGCCCGCCGATCTGATTTCCTATGAAACTGACAGGTATGTTATACAGACATTTGCCATTGTAGCAGGAACGATTCTCCTGTTTCTGTTCTTTTTGCTGATATTGCTTTTTATATACCGGAACAACAGAAGGCGTCTGGAGTATATCGCCTTTGTGGATGCTGTGACGGGAGGAATGAACAATGCCGCCTTCTGCCTGAAGCTGCGGGAAACACTGAAGAACGCCCGCAGGAATGAGTACACGGTAGCGGTAATCAATATCCGTAATTTTAAGATGATAAACGAAAGCTTCGGAACTCATGAGGGAGACAGGACGCTGCATTATTGCATGCAGATCCTCCGGAAAAATGTGAAGGAAGGAGAAATAGCGGCCAGGGGAAATGCGGACGATTTTTTCCTCTGTCTGAAAGAAGGAAACAGGAATATCGTGGCGGCAAGGCTTCAGGAAATCGTCAGGGAGATTAACTCTTTTAATGAGAACCTGGAGAACCCCTATCATCTGTCCTTCCGCCAGGGAGCCTATTTGATAGATGAACCGGATCTGGACAGTACCATCATACAGGACAGGGTAATGACGGCCTGCATGAACCAGCAGGAATTCGGAGAGAACAGCTGTGTGTTTTATGATATCTGTTTTACTCAAAAAATGAAACAGGAGCATGAACTGAATGCCATGTTCCGGGGCGCTCTGGAAAACGGGGATTTTAAAGTATATTTTCAGCCGAAGGTCAGTCTTGAGGATGAAAAAACCGCGGGTGCGGAGGCGCTGGTGAGATGGCAGCATCCTGAGGAAGGAATGATATCCCCGGGTGATTTTATTCCTTTGTTTGAAAAAAACGGGAATATATGCAGGCTTGACTGCTATGTGTTTGAGGAAGTGTGCCGAACGATAGACCGATGGAGAAGGGAAGGACGAAAACTCTTCCCGGTATCCGTAAACCTGTCCCGGCAGCATTTCAAGAGAAATGATTTCCTGAACCAATTTGCTGATGTGGCAGCGAAGTACCGGATCCCGGAGGGATTGCTGGAGCTGGAACTGACGGAATCCATATTTTTTGATGACAACAGTATAGCCATGGTCAGGGAGAGTATCAACCGAATGCATGAACTCGGGTTTAAATGTTCCCTGGATGATTTTGGCTCCGGGTTTTCTTCCCTTGGGCTGCTGAAGGAATTTGACGTGGATACCATAAAGCTGGACAGACGCTTCTTCCTGGATATGTCAAAGCCAAAGGCTGAAGATGTCGTGGAATGCCTGATTGATCTTGCCGGGCGGCTGAAGGTGAAGACAGTGGCGGAGGGGATTGAGACTCAGGAGCAAATCGATTTCCTGAAACAAATCCATTGTGATATGGTACAGGGATTTTTCTATTCACGGCCGCTTCGGGCGGAAGAATTTGAAGAATGGGCGGACAGACGGGGATAAGAAGGAAGGTGTTGCTGACGGCGCCTGCAACGGGACATAACAGAGGTGGTGAATGCGGAATAAAAAGGCCCCTTCTTTATTTATCAAAAAAAGATAAGGTTTCTTCACCGCAGAAGAACGGATAAAATAACCATACAGGAAAAAAATATCCGTAACTGTACAAGGGGGAAATGGAATGGAAAAAAAGATAACAATCAGAGAAAATACGGCGGAATATATGCAGGAACTCCGGGAGTGGGCCGAAGATGCCGGAAAGGGAGGGCTGGAAGAAATGGCGGCCTTTTTCCGGAACAGGCTGGGTGAATATGAAGAGCATATGTCTATGTGGAATGCGGCTTATAAACGAATAGGGACAATGATCCCGGAACAGGCGGAAAAGCTGTTGGATCTGGGCTGCGGGACAGGATTGGAGCTGGATGAAATATCGGCGGCCAGGCCGTCCCTTCAGATAACCGGAATCGATCTGTCACCGGATATGCTGGCTGTATTGGCCAAAAAGCACCCGCAGGTACGGCTTATTCAGGCCGATTATTTCAGCTATGATTTCGGAGCCTCGGTTTATGATATGGCAGTGTCCTTTGAATCCCTTCATCATTTTAAGCAGGATAAAAAGCTTGGGCTCTATAAACGGATATATGAGGCCCTGAAGGAGGGAGGAGCCTTCCTTGAAGCCGATTATATTGCCTGTTGTGAGGAGGAAGAGACGCTGTTAATGGAGCTGTGTGATTCCCTGAGGGAAAGAGAGCATATTCCTGAGGATGTCTTCGTTCATTTTGATACGCCGCTCACATGGGAGCATGAAAGGGAGGCGCTTTCCGGAGCGGGCTTTTCGGAAGTGGAATTGATTGACAGCATAGACGGGGTTACCTTTATCAGAGCGGCTAAATGACGGATTCGGAGAAGGCAGATTATATTATAAGATTAAAGCTAAAGACGCCGCATTCTGCGGTTCGGTCTTTTATTTCCAGACAGGGGGACATGCCTTTTTCGGCATGTCCCCTGTTTCAGCGTTACAGGATCTTCTGCGTGACAGGCCCTGCCGCAGCCGCCGGAAAGATTCTGACATTTAAAGGGCCTTTCCCAATGCCTCCGCCTGCGCAAGCTGTTCCGGCCTGTCCCGGATATCCCCCGGATCCATATTACCTCCGGCGTAGACGATACCGGCGTCCTTCCAGCCCAGATGTGAAAGAAGCCCCTCATAATAAGCTTTTACCGGAGCAAAATTACTTTCCGTGTTTCCTTCTGCCGCCATCAGTAAGAGGCATTCTTTTTTCGGATTTTCATAATCCGGACTGCATTCGGCCACCGCGAACAGGCGGTCAAATGCGCATTTCAATTGTCCGCTGATCCCCCAATAATACATAGGTGATGCGAGTACCACCACATCAGCCTCCCGGTATACCGGATAAATCTGCTGCATGTCATCCTTTTGTACACAGGGGCTTTCCGGATTCTGTCCGCCTTTACAGCAGCCCAGGCAGCCATGGATGTTCATTTTCTGCAGATCAAAGCAGGCGACTTCATTTCCGGCGCTTTTTGCACCTTTCATAAAATGTTCAATCAAAGCCTTTGTATTTCCGTTTGTCCTCGGACTTCCGTTTAAAATCACTATCTTTTTCATTATATGGCACCTCCTAAGTTTATGCTATAATTATAACGATATATAATCCTGAATAAAAGTACGCACATTTATGTTAGATACTAACCCAAAGGAGAGTTAAAATGTTTAAAGATTATCTTGATAAGTCAAATTTTGAAGAGACCGGCTTCAGCTACACACTGTCCCTGATAAGCGGTAAATATAAGATGGTAATCCTTTACTGTCTGATGGAATTTGAAATCGTCCGCTACAATGAATTAAAGCGATACATAGGCACAATTTCACACAAAACACTCAGCACATCTCTGAAAGAACTGGAAAAAGATCAGCTCATCAACCGCAAGGAATATCCGCAGATTCCTCCGAAGGTGGAGTACAGCTTATCAGAAAGAGGAAAATCCCTGATGGAAATTCTGGACCAATTGTGCATATGGGGAGAAAAAAATAGAATTTAATATATCAAACGGATAGATCCCTCTTATTTTTTACGAATTAATAAGTGAAAGGAGTCAACCAAAGGATATAAAGAAAGAGGCTGCAGACTCTGGCTTTGGTTTGGAGTGGCGTATGAAAGCGAATGAAGATAATTTTATCTCCCTGATAAAGAAGCGCCGGGAAGAGGGAATCCGGTATGTAATGGAAGAATATGGAGGTCTGCTTCAGTCCATTGTGAAGAAAAGGCTGTACGGCATGCCCGACAAAGTGGAAGAATGTATGAATGATATTTTCTTCGGCATCTGGAACAATATCGGTTCCTTTGATCCCAAAAGAAGCAGTTTTAAAAGCTGGGCGGCCGGAGTGGCAAGATTTCAGGCCATCGATTACCTGCGCAGATACGGAAAACAGCTGCAACAGGAAAGCTGGGAGGAAGTGGAACTTTCGGCGGAGGATGAGAATCTGAACCGTCTTGTGGAAAGGGAGATTTCCAGAGAAACCCGGGAGCTGCTTGACTGCCTGAAGCCAAAGGACAGGGAAATCTTTGCAAGGATTTTCATACAGGATCAGGATGTGGAAACCGTAAGCATGGAGATGGGGCTTCCCAGAACCGCCGTATATAATAAGATCTCCCGCGGAAAGAAGAAATTGCGGAGTCTGGCGGAAGGAAGCCGGGAATAAGGAGCAGGATATGGATAAAAAAATATATAATATGGCTAACGATATCGTTACGGATTTTACAGAACTAGAAAGCCGGAAGCTGTCTGAAAAGGAAATCGGGAAATATCAGCGCAGCTTCAGAAAAAGATGGAAGGGCGGAAGAAGCATACCGGGGCCGGGTAAAATGGCGGTCTGTGCGGCGGCCCTTATCCTGATAGTAGGGACTACGGCAGCAAGCGGTGAAGTGCATGCGGCAATAGAACAGCTGCAGTGGACCATCAGCAATGCCCTGGGCCTGCAGAAGGATTTGGCGGATTACAAGGAGGTGGTGGATACCACGGTGATGGACAGCGGCTATGCCCTGACGCTGCATGAGGTGGTGGCCTCAGAGGAAGAACTGTGGATAAATCTGTCCGTACAGAAGGAGGACGGCAGCACTCTTTCCCTGGACGAGATCACGCCGGACGCCAAAATAAAAATCAATGGAAAGCGGATATATGGAGGGGGCGGCGGAGGTATTCATTATCTGAATGAAGAACAGACGGCGATCGGCATGGAAATGCATTATATCAGTGACGGCATGGATCTGGCGGGCGTCAATGATTACCAGATCAAGTTCAGCCAGCTGGATATCAAGGGAAAAATCAGAGGAAACTGGACGTTTTCCTTCACGGCGGACGGTTCCACCCTGATGGCGGATACACAGAGGGTCACCATTGACAAAACCTTTACCCTTCCTAACGGCGTTTCAATTACATTGGAGGAATTCACCAGCAACGATCTGGAACAGAGGATCCTTTATACTGCGGATGCCAAAGAAGCTGTGGAATATGATTTGCTTGTGACTGCCCGTGATGAAATGGGAGGGGAATATTCTTTTTACTTAAGCTCCTTTAACGGAAGCAGGAAAAAAGGTTATCTCCGCGCCCAGGAAACAAGGATCCCGGACGGGGTCAATCTTGTGGAAATGACGCTCTATACGGTGGCCATGCCGAAGGAAAGCGGGAAAATGAGCAATGATTTCCAGCCCCTGGGAGACAGTTTTCTGATGGAAATCAGGTGACACGGAAGCAGCGGACGTAGTACAATGGGGACAGACCTTGAATAACAGTCAGCATGAAGAAAGGAAAACAGAACCATGAAATTTACTTACTGTCCGGACTGCGGCACTAAACTGATACAAAAGGAAATCGGGGATGAAGGGCTGATGCCTTATTGTGAAAACTGTAAGAAGCCGCTTTTTGATATGTTTTCCACCTGTATTATTGCCCTTGTGGTCAATGAATACGGGGAGGCGGCCCTTCTCCGGCAGGGATACATCTCCCATCAATACTATAACCTGGTTTCCGGCTATATGAAGCCGGGAGAAACGGCCGAATACACCGCGGCGAGAGAGGTGGAAGAAGAAATCGGCGTGCCCGTGGAAAGGCTGAGATTTGTGGGAACCTACTGGTTCGGCAAAAAGGATATGCTGATGATAGGCTTTATTGCGGAAGCGAAAAAGAGGGAACTGAAGCTGTCCGGTGAAGTGGATGCGGCGGAATGGGTGGATGCTTCCAGGGCGATTGACATGGTGCATCCCGGAGGAAGTGTATCCTATGCGTTGTTGGAATACTACCTGAAGGAACAGGAAAGTATAAGGCAGAAGGGAAGCTCCTTATGAAAATAGACCGTCTTATGGCGATCCTGACCATTTTGTTAAGGCAGGAGAAGATAACCGCGCCGGAGCTGGCGGACAGGCTGGAGGTATCCCGCCGGACCATCAGCCGGGATCTGGATGTCCTGTGCCAGGCAGGAATACCGGTGGTGACGGAACAGGGCTATGGCGGCGGGATATCCCTTTCGCCGGGCTTTAAAATAGATGCATCCCTGCTGACGGAAAAGGAAAGAGACGCCCTGCTCACAGGGATCCGGGGGCTTGACAGTGTGATGACGGCGCCCCTGGCCGAAGGGCTGCGGGAAAAACTGCGGATGCTTCCCAGAAAAGACACGCAGGCGCAGGAAACAGTTAATATCGATCTGGCTTCTTATTATAAAAACAGCCTTACCGTCAAGCTTGATCTGCTGAAGGCGGCCATCCGGGAACACCGGCTTGTTTCCTTTACTTATTATTACCGCAAAGGGGAGGGCAGGCGGCTGGCGGAGCCATACCGAATCGTTTTTCAGTGGTCCTCCTGGTATCTGCTCGCCTACTGCCGGGAGAGGGAAGACTTCCGTCTGTTCAAGCTGAACCGGCTGTGGGAGGCGGAGTGCCTGGAGGAGACCTTTTCCCCGCGGACTGTGCCTGAGGAAAAGCTGGATGCCTTCCGGCATTTCACGGATGAAATCAGGCTTCGCGCCCGGTTCTCGGAAGGTGTGAAATTCAGGCTGATTGAAGAATACGGCCCTTCCTCCTTTACCCGCCTTGAGGACGGAACACTTCTGGTGGAGGATCTGGGTTTTACCAATTACCCGGTTCTTCTGGAATGGGCATTAAGCTTCGGAAGCAATATCGAGGTTCTGGAGCCGGAGCAGCTCAGACAGGATATCAGGAAGGAAGCGTCCCGAATTCTTGACAGATATGATAATCCGGGGGAAACACCGGATGGGAACGAGTAACCGGACAGACAGTTGTCCGGTTGCTCGTGTTATAATAGGAGAAAAGGGAACAGCTCAGGTATAACCGGACTGTTGCAAAAAAGGAGTGACAGCTATGGCAGCCGCAGAGAAGAGCCGGGATGAGAATAACCGGGAAGATTGGGAAGAACGGGTAATTGCCCTCAGAATGGAAAGGCAGCATTTGACGAAACCGGCGGGCTTGGAGGAATATAACGTCCTTTACCGGGATTTGTCTCCGGGGCTGAATGTATACTGGCACGGATTCGGAGAACCGCCCTGCCTTGTTTACCGGGCAGGTTTTGACGATTTGGAATATAACAGGGAAAGGCAGCGGAACCGTGAACTGGTAAAAGGACGGTTCCAGAAAGGGAATATCGGCTTCATTCAGGAAAAAGATATGGAGCTTTTTGCAGGCCTTTACCGGAAACCCTGGAAACCGGATGATACGCAGGAATTGATTCTCGCGCTGATTGACAGGGAAGGCCCGTTAAATATCGGCCTGATAAAAGAAATGACCGGGCTTTTGGTAAAGCAGATCACGCCGGCCCTGCATAAGCTGCAGGAGTCCTTTGTGTTATTTGAGGATCAGTTTGACGGGGAATGGGATCGGGAATGGTACCGTTTTGAGGAGATGTTCCCGGATGTGGATGTACAGCATTTTACCAGAAAAGAAGCCCTGAAAATGGTGCTTCCCCGTTTCCTTTTCCGCTATGTGGGCGCTTCTGCAAAAAATTTCAGGGATTTTTACGGGATCCCGGAGCGTGAACTGAAGGCTGCCGCGGAAGAACTGACAGCCGGCGGACAGTTTGTACAGAAGGACGGGATTTATTATCTTGCCGCGGATTTTGAACTTCTTCAGAAGCAGGAACGGACGCCCTTTCGGAAGATCCTGGTCCTTCACCGGAACGACTGCCTGGTGCGGTGCGAGGAGCATCACCTGAAGCAGGAGTACAAAAGGGAGGGAATGGATATTCTTCAGTATCTGCTCATCGACGGCAAAATCAGGGGTGCGGTGCTGGGACATTTCAAATACGGCCCCTACATTATGGAAGACGTATGCGTCCGGCTTCCGGAAAATGAGGCAGAAGCTCGAAAAAAGGAGATTTTGGAAGCCATTTATGAAATAAATGGAAGAGAGGAGCCTATAAGGCGTTATATGGGCCTTCCGATATAAAATGGCAGCAGGACAGTCCGGCGTATTTTCTGAAAAGAAGCGCCGGATTTTTGTTTTTTGTCAAGAAAAATTATTTTTTTTGAAAAAAATAAAAGGATTCCGGGTATTGACACAGAATATAAAAGATAGTGAGCTTATTTTTGTCCGGAAACGGGATCGGATTAGAGTTTCCTTTCCGGCATACTCTGATTAAGCCGATTGGCAGAAAGGGGACGGATGACAACAATTCGGGAAAATCTGGAGAAGTGGGAAGAGGTTTATTTAAGTCCCTATGCTGCTCTGAGCAGGAATTCCCTGGGAAGGCTGAAGGAGGAGGAACCCTGTGATATCAGGCCTGTTTTCCAGCGGGACCGGGACAGGATTCTGCACTGTAAGGCATTCCGCAGGCTTAAGGACAAAACCCAGGTCTTTCTCACTCCGGAAGGGGATCATTACCGGACGAGACTGACCCATACTCTGGAGGTGTCCCAGAATGCCAGAACGATTGCCAAAGCGCTTCGGCTGAATGAGGATTTGGTAGAGGCTATTGCCCTGGGCCATGATTTGGGGCATACCCCCTTCGGCCATGCGGGAGAGCGTGCGCTGAACCGTGTCTGCCCGTTTGGTTTTGAACACAGCGAACAAAGCGTGCGTACCGTGGATATCCTGGAAAAGGACGGCCAGGGCCTGAACCTTACCTTTGAGGTGCGGGACGGAATCCGAAACCATCAGACCAAAGGAAATCCAGCCACGCTGGAAGGAAAGATCGTAAGGCTTTCGGATAAAATTGCTTATATCCACCATGACTGTGATGACGCTGTCCGCGCCGGCATCCTGAGAGAAGAGGATATTCCGGCTTCGGTGCAGGAAGTGGCGGGCAGGACCACAGGCGAACGGCTGGATCATTTTATCCATGATATTGTGACGAACAGCTTCGGCAGGAATGACATTTGTATGTCTCCCCCGGTGGAGGAGGCTATGAAGACGCTGCGGGCTTTTATGTTTGAACGGGTTTACACCAATAAGCAGGCCAAAAGCGAAGAAAGCAAGGCGGAGCTGCTGGTGGAAACGTTATATGATTATTATCTCCATCATATTGATAAAATATCCACAGAACTTTTGGAGCTAATGGAAAGAGGGGAAGCGAAGGAAAGGATTTGTTGTGACTATATAGGGGCAATGACGGATCGGTTCGCCATTGCGCAGTATGAGGAAATTTATATTCCCAAATGCTGGACAGTGAAATAAGCAGGCGAGGTGAGTGAAGGCATGTATTATCCCGATGAACTGATAGAAGAAGTCAGGATGAAAAATGATATTGTGGATGTGATTTCAGGCTATGTGCGTCTCCAGAAAAAGGGGGCCAATTATTTTGGGCTGTGTCCCTTCCATAATGAAAAGTCGCCTTCCTTTTCCGTATCTCCCGGCAAGCAGATGTACTATTGCTTCGGCTGCGGCGCGGGAGGAAATGTGTATACCTTTATCCAGGAATACGAAAACTATACGTTTCCGGAGGCCGTCAAAATGCTGGCGGACCGTGCGGGTGTGAACCTGCCGGAAATCGAGTATTCCGAAGAGGCCAGAAAAGCGGAAAGCAAGCGGAGTAAACTGCTGGAAATCAACAGGGAAGCGGCAAAATATTTTTATTTTCAGCTCCGGGCCAAACAGGGTGAAATTGGGTATAACTACTTAAGAAACCGTGAGCTGACAGATGAAACCATCAAAAAGTTTGGTCTTGGCTTTGCCAATAAGACAAGCAATGACCTGGTGCAGTATCTGCGCAGCAAAGGCTATTCCCAGGAGCTCATTCATGAGGCAGGATTGTGCAATGTGGATGAAAAGCATGGCATGTATGACAAGTTCTGGAACCGGGTGATTTTTCCCATTGAGGATATCAATCACCGGGTAATCGGGTTCGGCGGCAGAGTGATGGGGGACGGGACTCCTAAATACCTGAATTCCCCGGAAACTCCTGTTTTTGACAAGAGCAGGAACCTCTACGGACTGAATTTTGCGAGAACCTCCCGGAAGGGAAACATTATTTTGTGCGAGGGCTACATGGATGTCATTGCCATGCATCAGGCCGGCTTTGATCAGGCGGTGGCGTCTCTGGGAACTGCGTTCACCATAGGACAAGCCAGTCTGCTGAAGCGCTATGCCAAGGAAGTGCTGCTGTCCTATGACAGCGACGGCGCGGGCGTGAAGGCGGCACTGCGGGCCATCGGCATCCTCAAGGAGGCCGGGCTTACAGGGAAGGTGATCAATCTGGAGCCCTACAAGGATCCGGATGAATTTATGAAAAACCTGGGAAAGGAAGCCTTCCAGGAAAGAATCGACCATGCGGAAAACAGCTTTCTGTTTGAAATCCGCATGCTGGAGAAGGAATTTAACCTGTCCGATCCGGAGGACAAGACCAAGTTCCACAGGGAGATCGCCAGAAAGCTGTGTGAATTTTCCGAGGAAGTGGAACGGGAGAATTATATTGAGGCGGTGGCGGAAAAATATCATATAGGCTTTGAGAATCTGCGCAGGCTTGTGGGAAACACCGCTGCCAGGACAGGCCTGGCCAAACCGGTGGAACGTCCCAAATCCGGCATACAGAAAAAAACGACGCCTGAGGAAAACAGCAGGAGGACACAGCGGCTGCTGCTCACCTGGCTGGTGGAAGAGCCTCAGGTATACCCTAAGATATCCCGCTTCCTGTCTGCCGAAGACTTTACGGAGGAGCTTTACGTAAGAGTGGCGGAGAGGCTGTTTGCGGGCCTGGAAAAAGGAGAACTGAATGCCGCATCGATTATCAGCCTGTTTCCCGATGAGGAGGAACAGCGGGAGGTGGCCTCCCTTTTTAATACAAAGCTGATGGAACCGGAAACACAGCAGGAAAAGGAAAAAGCTTTCCACGATATCCTGGTTTCCGTAAAAAGAATCAGTTATGAATACAATACCAGCCGTCTGGGAACAGATGTAGAGGCGTTAAACCGCGTCATTGAAGGAAAAAAGGCGCTGGAAGAACTTAGCAAAACGCATATTTCCCTGAATTAAGGATAACAATATTAACATGCGCAGGAAGGATGGACAAAGAATGGGCAAAAAGACACAGGAAAAAGCAGATGAGGCAAAGAAGACAAATACCCCGAATGAAACTGAAATGACTCCGGAAGAGAAAGCCGCGGCGGAAGCCAAGTTTCTGGAAAGGGTAAGAGGCCTTATCGGCGTTGCCAGAAAGAAGAAGAATATTCTGGAGTACCAGGAGATCAGCGATTATTTTGCCGATCTGCAGCTGAATGAGGATCAGTTTGATAAACTGCTGGAGCTGCTGGAGCAGAGTAATGTGGATGTACTGCGTATTACGGAGGATGACGATGATATTCCCGACGAGGAAATCATTCTGTCTGAAGAGGATGAGGTGGATATGGAAAATATTGACCTTACCGTTCCTGACGGAATCAGCATTGAAGATCCGGTGCGTATGTATCTGAAGGAAATTGGAAAGGTGCCCCTGCTTTCTGCGGAAGAGGAAATTGATCTGGCGCAGAGAATGGAAGTGGGAGATGAGGAAGCCAAGAAGCGTCTGGCAGAAGCCAACCTGCGTCTGGTGGTCAGCATTGCCAAAAGATATGTGGGAAGAGGGATGCTGTTCCTGGATCTGATTCAGGAAGGAAACCTGGGCCTGATTAAGGCGGTGGAAAAATTTGACTATACCAAAGGCTATAAATTCTCCACCTATGCCACATGGTGGATCCGTCAGGCGATCACCAGAGCCATTGCCGATCAGGCGAGAACCATCCGTATCCCGGTGCATATGGTGGAAACGATCAACAAGCTTATCCGGGTGAGCAGACAGCTGCTTCAGGAGCTGGGGCGTGAACCTACTCCGGAAGAAATTGCGGAAGAAATGAGCATGCCTGTGGAAAGAGTCCGGGAAATCCTGAAAATATCCCAGGAGCCGGTATCTCTGGAAACCCCTATCGGTGAAGAAGAAGACAGCCACCTGGGCGATTTTATCCAGGATGACAATGTGCCGGTACCTGCGGATGCGGCGGCCTTCTCCCTGTTAAAGGAACAGCTGAACGAGGTTCTGGGTACGCTGACGGAAAGAGAACAGAAGGTGCTTCGCCTGCGTTTTGGCCTGGATGACGGAAGAGCCAGAACCCTGGAAGAGGTGGGCAAGGAATTCAACGTTACCCGTGAACGTATCCGTCAGATCGAAGCCAAGGCTCTCCGTAAGCTCCGTCATCCCAGCCGCAGCCGTAAGCTGAAGGATTATCTGGATTAAGGAAAAAGAATATGGAATTGTCAAAAAGACTTCATATGGTCGCATCTATGGTAGAAAAAGGCAGTATACCGGCGGATGTGGGATGTGACCATGGGTATGTGGCGATATATTTGATCCAAAACGGGATCTCACCCCATGTGTTTGCCATGGATGTGAACGAAGGCCCCCTGGAGCGGGCCAGAGAGCACGTGGAAGAATATGGGCTTGCCGCATACATAGATGTAAGGCTTTCCGACGGACTTTCCGGCCTTCCCTGCCGCGGGGGAAGGCCGGAAGCGGATACGCTGCTGGCAGCGGGAATGGGCGGCAGGCTGACGGTGAAAATACTGGAGGAAGGTGCAGAGAAGCTGGCAGGGATGCGCTGGGTCATTCTTCAGCCTCAGTCAGAGCCCTGGCTGGTGAGAAAATCTTTAAGAAATTTAGGATATTTCATTACAGATGAGAATATGATTTGGGAAGAAGGAAAATATTATGCTGTAATGAAGGCTGTGAATCTCAGGAATCTGCCGGAAGGCTTCCCTGTCGGCAGGCTTGAGGAGGAGGCCCGCAGTTTTTTCAGGAACCGGCCGGTATTTTCGGAAACAGAATGGGAACAGGCCGGGGACAGATACGGCTCCTGGCTGCTCATCCGCCGGAATCCGGTCCTTTTTTCATATCTGGAGGATTGTCTGGACAAAACAGCCGGAATTCTGAAGGGGATTGACGGACAAAAGGATGATGCAGGATATTCGGATAAGACCGGAAAGCGGCTTGCGCAGCTGAAGGAGGAACGGCGGCTGTTGGAACAGCTGCTTATACTGTATAAGGAGAAAAGCCTATGAAATGCAGTGAGATAATGGCGAAACTGGAAGAACTGTCCCCTCTTTCCTTTGCGGAAAGCTGGGATAATGTGGGGCTTCTTGTGGGAAGCCGGGAACGGGAAGTGGAATCCGTAATGATTGCGCTGGATGCCACGGACGCGGTTATTGATCAGGCTGTGCTGGCGGGGGCGGATATGCTGCTCACACATCACCCCCTTATTTTTTCACCCCAAAACAGGATAACGGCGGAGGATTTTACCGGAAAACGGATTATCAAGCTGATAGTGAACGATATCTGCTGCTATGCCAGCCATACCAATTTTGATGTGATGGGAATGGGGGATGAAGCGGCGGAACGTCTGGCTTTGGAGGAACGCAGTGTCCTGGAAATCACCTTTGAGGATGAACTTTCCCAGGAGGGAATCGGCAGAGTGGGCATTCTGCCGGAATGCATGACGCTGCGGGAATGCGCCTCCTATGTAAAAGAGACCTTTGACCTGGATACGGTGAAGGTGTTCGGGGAAGAAGACAGGAAGGTCCGTAAGGCCGCCGTGGTGCCCGGAGCGGGCAAGGATTATATCCGCCAGGCGGTAAGGGCGGGCGCTGATGTATATATTACCGGCGATATCGGGCATCATGACGGAACAGACGCGTTGGAACAGGGACTGACCATTATTGATGCGGGACATTTCGGTGTGGAGCAGATTTTTGTTCCCTACATGAAGGAATTTTTAAGCAGGGAGCTTCCCTCGCTCCATCTTTTATCCGCAAGACAGCAGGAACCTTTTTGGTATGAATAGTCATAAACAGAGGAGTTTGAAATATGGTTAAAGTAACGGTGAATGGCACATGCAGAGAATATGAAGACGGAATCACCTATGAAACATTGGCACAGGAACATCAGCAGGAATATGAACACAGAATCATCCTTGCCGTTGCGGGAGGGAAGATCAAGGAGCTTCATAAAAAGGTGGATAAGGATGTAACCGTCACTTTCCAGACACTTTCAGACAGGGTCGGGCATGATACTTATGTCCGCAGCGCCGTGATGCTGCTCATAAAAGCCATCAGTGACGTGGCGGGATCTCCCGAAGAGGGTGAGGTATCCGTGGAATTCACGATTGGCCGCGGGCTCTATTGTGTTCCTAAAGGAAGGCTGGCGGAACGGGTGGTGATAGCAGACGGGGAAGAAGAGCGGCAGATGGAGGCCGAATTCGTTGACAGGGTAAAGGAACGGATGGCGGAAATGGTTGCGGCCGGTCTTCCCATTACCAAGAAGGCTTATCCCACGGACGAGGCGATCGCGCTTTTCGAAGCACAGGGAATGGATGATAAGGTCAGGTTGTTCCGCTATCGGAGAGGCTCTTATATTAACGTTTACTGCCTGGACGGGTATTATGACTATAATTACGGCTATATGGTGCCGGATACCAGCTATCTGCAGTATTTTGATTTGCTTCCCTATAAGGAGGGAATGATTCTCATGCTTCCGGATCGCTGGGATCCGGAGACGATGGGCAGCTTTGAACCCAGGGAAAAGCTGTTCCATACCATGGAGCGTTCCAATTACTGGGGAGAACAGATGGGGATTGAGACAGTGGCAGATTTGAACGACAAGATCTGCGAAGGAGATCTTGCGGAAATGATTCTGGTGCAGGAAGCGTTCCAGGAACGCAGGATTGCCGAAATTGCCGGAGATATTGCCAGGCGCGGCAATGTGAAATTTGTTATGATAGCAGGCCCTTCCTCTTCCGGAAAGACCACTTTTTCCCACAGGCTGTCCATTCAGCTGAAAACACACGGACTGGTGCCTCATCCCATTGCGGTGGATGATTATTTTGTGGATCGGAAAAATACGCCCCGGGACAAAGACGGCAATTATAATTACGAATGTCTGGAAGCCATAGACGTGGAACAGTTCAACCGTGATATGGTTGATCTGCTCGCGGGAAAAAGGGTGGAAATGCCCCGTTTTAATTTTAAAACAGGGCTGAGAGAGTATAAAGGGGATTACCTGCAGCTGGGGCCGGAGGATATTCTGGTTATTGAAGGAATTCACGGGCTTAACGATCAGCTGTCCCATTCCCTTCCGCTGAAGAGCAAATATAAAATTTACATCAGCGCCCTTACCAGCCTGAATGTAGATGACCATAACCGGATAGCGACGACTGACGGCAGGCTGATCCGCAGGATGGTGAGAGATGCCAGGACCAGAGGGGCGTCTGCGACCCATACGCTGCGTATGTGGGCCTCTGTGCGCAGGGGAGAGGAGGAAAATATCTTTCCTTTCCAGGAAAGTGCGGACGCCATGTTCAATTCCGCCCTTTTATACGAGCTTGCTGTGCTCAAGCAGTTTGCGGAGCCTCTGCTTTACAGCGTGGGAAAGGACGAACCGGAGTATTTTGAAGCGAAAAGGCTTCTTAAATTCCTGGAGTATTTCCTTGGGGTGAGCAGTGAAAATCTGCCGAACAATTCGATTGTCCGTGAGTTTGTCGGAGGCAGCTGCTTCCGCGTGTAGACAAGCTGTGGTGTGTGGGCCTTGTGTCCCGCCCCGGCAGAGGGTGCCGTCTCCTGCCTGTTTCCGCGGCAGGCAAGGGTGTATAGGGGAAGAAGGGTATGTTTGAGGTTGAAGTGAAGGCGATTCTTTCCGGGGGGAACGGAATGAATCTTTATAGAGGGTGTACTCACGGGTGTATTTATTGTGATGCGAGGAGCAGCTGTTATCAGGTGCATCCGGACAGGCCTTTTGAGGATATCGAGGTTAAGCGGAATGCGGCGGAGCTGTTAGAGCAGGCTTTGCGGGGGAAGCGGAAACGGTGTATGATCGGTACGGGTGGGATGAGTGATCCTTATCTGCATCTGGAGAAAAAGCTGGGGCTTACGCGCAGGTGTCTGGAGCTGATTGATGAATATGGTTTTGGGGTGGCTATACAGACGAAGTCAGATTTGATATTGCGGGATTTGGATTTGCTGAAGCGTATTAACCGGAAGACGAAGTGTGTGGTGCAGATTACGCTGACGACTTATGATGAGGATTTGTGCAGGGTGATTGAGCCAAATGTGTGTACTTCCGGGAGGCGGGCGGAGGTGCTTGAGATTCTGCGGGATGAGGGGATTCCTACGGTTTGCTGGATGACGCCGGTGCTTCCTTTTATCAATGATACGGAGGAGAATATCAGGGGGCTGCTGGAGTATTGCTGCCGGGCTAAGACTTATGGGATTCTCACTTTTGGTATGGGGGTTACTCTGCGGGACGGGGACAGGCAGTATTTTTACCGGAAGCTGGATGAGCATTTTCCGGGGCTTCGGGAGAGGTATGTGAAGACCTACGGGGATGCTTATGAGGTTCCTTCTCCGAATCAGGCGGAGCTTATGAAGCTTTTGCGCAGGGTGTGTAAGGAGCAGGGGATTGTCTGTGATGCGGATGAAATTTTCAGGTATCTGAGCCGATTTGAGGATAAGCTGGCGGGAACGCAGATGAGCCTGTTTGATTTTTAGGGTTGTCAAGCGGGAGGAAAAAAGATATAGTATAACATGGAACCAGGTTCCATGGAACAAAGTCCCACGGAAAATAAGTAAGATGAATAATCGCGGCTGCTTATGCCTTCGGGCTGCGGCAGGTGAGGAAAGTCCGGGCTTCGCAGGGCAGGATGCCGGATAACGTCCGGTGGAGGTGACTCCAAGGCCAGTGCAATAGAAATATACCGCCCCGCCATCGGCGGAAAGGGCTTCTCTTCGGGGAATGCCTGGTAAGGGTGGAAAGGCAGTGTAAGAGACTACCGCCCGTTTGGTAACAGACGGGGCACATGTAAACCCCATCCGAAGCAAGACCAAACAGAGAGCGACAGGCTTGCCCGGCCTGCTTTCAGGTAGGTCGCTTGAGGCTGCCGGCGACGGCAGTCCTAGATAGATGATTATTCTCGACATAACCCGGCTTACAGTTTTGCTTATTTCCGTGGACAACGATCCAAAGGGATGTATTTGGATAGAACCAGAGGTTTATTATCCATTTGGCGATTGCCGCGAGGGTTGAAGATCCGGTCAGCTTGCTGCAGGATATTTGACGTTCAATTGAGTCCGGATCTCATGTGAGTGGGTATCCGGCTTCCTTCAGGAAGAACAGGCCAGTGTCCTGTTCTTTTTCGTTCTTATGAAAAGCATATGGGCTATGGTGAGGGTTAACAAAGCCGTGGTTTGGACGGGCGAATGGGAGTATAGATGAAAAGTATGGGTAAATGGGGGATATGTATATTGCTGGGAGCAGCAGCCTTGCTGCTGGGAAGCTGTCAAAACAGCAGGATGGAGCCAATGGAAGAGAAAGAAAGCCTGAATGAAGTGGTGCAGGGGGAGGAACGGGAGTGGGTCGTTTTTGCGGAAAGCCTGGAGGGGGAGAATGAGGAAAAGGCGCGTGAGATGGCGGTACAGAGTATTGTAAGGCTGGAAGCGGAACATAATGGAAATGTTTATTTTGGCAGCGGTATCATCTGGGACGGAGATGAAGAACGTATTGTGATAGCAACCAGCGGGCATCTGCTTGAGGAAGGGCGGCTTTTCGATGTTATTTTCCCGGGGGGAAAGGAAACGTCCGGTGAACTGGCGGGGATTTGCGGAGAGAAGGATATGGCGTTCGTGACAGTTCAGGTAAGCTGGTTGGAAGAGGCCGGTCAGAAAGCAACGGTGGTCAGCCTTCATCAGCGGATTTTTGATACGCTGGACGGCAGCAGCAGTCTTCTGGCGCTTGGCTGTTCGGAAAATGGCGTGGGGGATCAGCTCCGAAGAGGGACATTGAAGGAAAAAGCCTGGTACCGTGAGGAGTTCGGGGCGGATGTCATGATTCTGGAGTGCGAATCGCAGCCGGGGATGTCGGGAGGAGGCATATTTGACTGTTACGGAAATCTGGTGGGGATGCTGGAAGGCGGCAGCGGGAACAGTACGGCCGCTTTTTCCATGGAAACAATAAATGAAGGTTATGAGGAAGTATTTGGAGTAAAAAGGGATACGGAAGATTATAAATGACGGCTTTTGCAGGAGCGGGAATCCGTACTTAATAAAAATTTTATCATTAAAACGGGAATCGCCGGGGGTGCTGTGGTTGACAAGTGAAGGAAAACGGGGCAAAATATAGAGGATGTCTTTTTCGCTTCGGACAGGGAAAGGGCAGAGGATTGCTTTTATAATAACAGGCCGTAAAGGAGCCGGATTTGGCCGTGAGCCGGGAATTGGTGCTGAGGCAGGCCGGCCAGCCGGAACGGAGAAAGAGGTGTAATATGACAAAAATAGATATTTTCTCAGGATTTCTGGGAGCAGGAAAGACAACATTAATTAAGAAGCTTCTGAAAGAAGCGCTGGCAGGAAGCCAGGTGGTATTGATTGAAAACGAGTTCGGGGAAATCGGTATCGACGGCGGATTCCTGAAGGAATCGGGCATAGAAATTAAGGAAATGAATTCCGGCTGTATCTGCTGTTCCCTGGTAGGTGATTTCGGTACCTCTTTGAAGGAGGTTATGGATAAATACCATCCGGAGCGAATTCTTATTGAGCCTTCAGGCGTAGGCAAGCTTTCCGATGTTATCAGGGCGGTACAGAATGTGGATATGGGGGAAGAGGTCACATTAAACAGCGCAGTTGCGGTAGTTGACGCCTCCAAGTGCAGGCTTTACATCAAGAACTTCGGTGAATTCTTCATTAACCAGATTGAGCATGCAGGAACGATTATCCTGAGCCGGACCGATGTAGCCTCCCAGGCTAAAATTGAGCAGGCGGTCGCCCTGATCCGGGAACATAACAGCAAGGCGACTATTATTACCACTCCGCTGGAGCAGCTGAACGGCAGGGATATTCTGGAAACCATTGAAGGTGCAGTGGATCTGGAGAAGGAGCTTATGCAGGAGGTGCTGGAGGAGCATGAACATCATCATGATCATGAACACCATCATGACCACGAGCATCACCATGATGAAGAATGCGGCTGTCATGACCATGAGCATCACCATGACCATGACGAGGACTGCTGCGGCCATGATCACGAGCACCATCATGACGAGAACTGCGGCTGCGGCCATGACCACCACGATCATGACGGGCATCATCACGGAGAGGAATGCAGCTGCGGCTGCGGTCATGATCATCATGACCATCATCATGCGGATGAGGTGTTTACCAGCTGGGGAATACAGACACCCGTTTCTTACACCCAGGATGAGATATCCGGGATCCTGGAAGAGCTGGAAGATGAAAAGAAATACGGTTTTGTGCTCCGGGCTAAAGGAATGGTGCCTGCGGGGGATGAAACCTGGGTATACTTTGATTATGTACCCGGCGAAAGCAATGTGAGGGAAGGAAAACCGGATGTGACCGGTAAGTTCTGTGTTATCGGTTCCGAACTGAAGGAAGACGCCCTGGCGGAGCTGTTCGCTAAAAAGAATTAAATACGCCCTTGGCGGTTCTATTTTTACGAAAGGCAGGATGCGTGCTGTGCGCATGGATGGGAATAAAGAATGAAACCTGTATATATTATCAATGGCTTTTTGGAAAGCGGAAAAACGGAATTTATAACCTATACGCTGGATCAGCCATATTTTCAGATAAAGGGGAAAACCCTGATCATTCTCTGCGAAGAAGGAGAGAATGAGTATGATCCGGCGCTGCTGAAACGCAGCAATGCCTGTTTGGAGCTGATGGAACAGGAAGAGGATTTTACGCCGGAGAAGCTCTTAGAGCTTGAAAAAAAGGTGAAGCCGGAGAGGATTATCATTGAATATAACGGCATGTGGAATTTTAAGAACATGAAGCTTCCCTGGCATTGGCGCGTGGAGCAGCAGATTACCACAATTGACGCCTCCACCTTTACCATGTATTTTACCAATATGAAATCTTTGCTTGCGGAGATGCTGCGCGCTTCAGAAATGATCATTTTCAACCGCTGCGACGGCATTGAGGATCTGAACAGCTATAAGCGTAATGTAAAGGCGATCAACCAGCAGGCGGATATTATCTTTGAGGACAGCAACGGGGAAATCGACGAGATATTTGAAGAGGATCTTCCCTTCGATTTGAACAGCGATCCCATTGTTCTGGACGACATGGGCTATGGTATCTGGTATATCGATTCCCTGGATCATCTGGATCGGTATGTGGGGAAAAATGTGCAGTTTACAGCTATGGTGATGAAGCCGGACGGTTTTCCCAAAGACAGGTTTGTGCCGGGCCGTATGGCTATGACCTGCTGCGCGGATGATATGGCATTTCTCGGTTTCGTCTGCGTTTCCGGGGAAGCGGAAAAATTCCGGGAGCAGGACTGGGTGAAGGTGACCGCCAGGGTGGAAAAGGAATTCTGGGCGGATTACGGCGGAGAAGGGCCGGTTCTGCATGCCACCAGTGTGCTGAAGGCCAAGGCTCCCAAAGATAAAGTCATCAGTTTCGTTTAGGAGATAGGAATGTCGGCGGAAACAGATAAGGACTTGCTGCAGTTGAAGAAGCGTTTTCTGGAACTGGCGGAAAAGTCATACGCACAGAATATATATACCTTTACGGGCTTCCTGTCCATGGCAGAGCAGGAAGCTCTGTTTGAGGCGATGCAGAAAAATAAAAGCTATACCTTCAGCCTTTCCGGCGGAGGGGAAGGCTGTGAAAGACAGATGGCAAGATTCGGCTCTCCGGAAGAACTGGGATATGAGGAGCCTTTTCCTGTTGAGATCCTTAAAATCAGTCCTTTGCTGGAGAAATTCGCGGATAATTTCACCCACAGAGATTTCCTGGGGGCGGTGATGAATCTGGGGATCGACAGAAGTACGGTGGGAGATATTTTCCTGGTGGGGAAAAGCGCCTGGCTTTACTGTACACAGCGGATAGCTCCTTATATCTGTGAGAATCTGAATAAGGTGAGGCATACTAATGTACGCTGTGAAATCGTGGAGCAGGGGATGGAGCTCCCGGTGAGGGAACCGGAGAAAATTTCGCTCATCGTTTCCAGCGAACGGGCCGACGCCGTACTGGCAAAGCTCTGGCAGCTGTCAAGGAACCAGAGCCTTGAATTATTCCGGACGAAAAAAGTATACGTCAACGGAAGGCTGTGTGAAAACAACAGCTGCCAGCTGAAAAGCGGTGACAGGGTAAGCGCCAGAGGCTATGGAAGATTTCTTTATTATGGCGCCCTTGGGGAAACAAGGAAAGGCAGACTGAATGTTTCCGCAGGCGTATACCGGTAAAAGGAAAACAGGGGAGGAATTTTTGGATGTATCATTATACGTTATCGCAGTGGATCTTCTTTTTCTATTTTTACTGCTTCTTCGGATGGTGTTTTGAATCAACCTACGTATCCATTTGTCAGAAAAAACTGGTAAACAGGGGATTTATCCGCGGGCCGTTCCTTCCGTTGTACGGTTCCGGCGCAATTATGATGCTTCTGGTTTCCAGCCCCATGAAAGGAAACCTGGTGGGGATATTTATAGCGGGCTGTTTAGGTGCAACCGTGCTGGAATATGTGACCGGTGTGATTATGGAAGCGCTGTTTAAGGTACGTTATTGGGATTACTCTCATAAAAAATTTAATTTCAGGGGACAGATTTGTCTGGAGTCCTCCCTGTGCTGGGGGCTTCTTACGATTCTGATGACCCAGTTCATTCATAAACCGGTGGAAAGTCTTGCCATGATGATTCCGCCAAGAGTTCTGGTGCTGGCTGTGGCGGTCATATCCGTACTTTTTATCGCGGATTTTGTTACGTCCTTCCAGGCTGCCATGGATCTGCGGGATATCCTTATTAAGGCAGAGCAGGCCAGACAGGAGCTGGAGCGTCTGCAGAAGCGTCTGGATGTAATTATTGCGGTGGCGAATAACGATCGGGAAATAAAAAGAGAAAAACGGGAAGAGCGCATGGAAGAGCTCGCGTCTGCAATCGAGGACACCTTCCTTCAGCTCAGGGATGCGATTCCCGGTTCCGAGCTGCTTCGGGAAAAGATGGAAGAAATTGTCGAGCTGCGTGATAAGTTTATAGGCAGCAGGCGTGTCGGAGAGGAAAACCAGCAGTCCTTTATCCACAGCTTTTTCAAGAGAAATTTGTTAAAGGGTAATCCGACCATGACTTCCCATAAATTCTATGACACTTTGGAAGAATTGAAGAAGTCGGCTTCTGAATACAGAAAAGGTAAAAAATGAAAAAGAAACGGACAGGAATCATTTTTTCTGCGTCTCTGCTTCTCCTGCTGATGCTGACACTGTACGGCTGCGGCCGGAACGCACAGCAGGAGGCGGCGCAGGAAACAGCTCCTGACGGCAGGCCGAAGGTACAGGTAATAACGACTATCTTTCCTCCCTTTGATTTTGTCCGCCGTATAGGCGGCGAATATGTGGAAGTGAATATGCTGCTGAAGCCCGGAATGGAAGCTCATTCCTATGAGCCTTCGCCCAGGGATATCATTCGGATTACGGAAAGCGACCTGTTCCTCTATGCAGGGGGCGAATCCGATGTGTGGGTGGAGGAGCTTCTTGCCGGAAATGACGGGGATGTATATTCCCACAGCCTTCTTTCATGGGTGGAGCCTCTTGAGGAGGAAAGCCTGGAGGGAATGCAGGTAAGAGGGCATGATCATGAGGAACATGAAGAAGAGGAGGGAGTCCATCTGGAGCATGGGGAATATGACGAGCATGTCTGGACCTCGCCTGCCAATGCCATTCTTCTTGTGGAAAAAATCAGAGACACCCTGATCTCCCTGGATCCGGAGAGAAAAGCTGTTTTTGAGAAAAATGCGGAGGCTTATCTGGCAGAACTGAGACAGCTTGATCAGGATTACCGTCAGATGGCGGAAAACGCAAAACGCCATACATTGGTATTCGGAGACCGTTTTCCCTTCCTTTATCTTGTGAAGAATTACGGCCTTTCTTATTATGCCGCTTTTCCGGGCTGCAGTTCAGAAACGGAGCCAAGCGCGGCTACGATAGCTTTTCTGACAGATGAAGTGGAGCACGAACAGATCCCAGTGGTATTCCGGCTGGAGATGTCCAATGGAAAGGTAGCCGAAGCGATTGCGGAGGTGACGGGAACCAGAACAGAGGTGCTTCACTCCTGCCATACCCTGACCAGAGAAGAGATGGAGCGGGGAGAGACTTACCTGTCTTTGATGAGACAAAACCTGGAGCAGCTGGACAAGGCTCTCAACGAATGAAGGGATAGAGATTATGTCGTATATCATCTGCAAGGATGTTGCTTTTGCATATGAGAATCAGATCGTGGTGTCCGGACTGAGCTTTCAGGTGGATGCCGGGGATTATCTGTGCATTATCGGAGAAAACGGTACGGGAAAAACCACTTTAATGAAAGGGCTTCTGGGTTTGAAAAAGCCTTACAGAGGGACGATTGTTACCGGAGACGGGCTGAAGAGCGCGGAGATTGGTTATGTTCCCCAGCAGGATGCGGTACAGAGGGATTTTCCGGCCTCAGTGTATGAGGTGGTTTTGTCCGGATGCCTGAACAGCAGAGGAATGAAGCCCGGTTTCGGTGCGGAGGAGAAAAAAAGGGCGCTTGGGAACATGGAACTGCTGAATATCAGCGGACTGAAAAACAAGAGCTTCCAGGATCTTTCAGGAGGACAGAGACAGAGAGTGCTCCTGGCCCGCTCCCTTTGTGCTACGAAACGGCTGCTTCTGCTGGACGAGCCAGTAACTGGGCTGGATCCGGTGGCGGCTGAGGAATTCTATGGTGTGCTGGATGCTTTGAACGGAAAACATGGGATTACGATAATCATGATTTCCCACGATATCAGGGAAGCCGTGGAACATGCGGACCATATCCTGCATTTATCCCATGGGGGATATTATTTCGGAACCACACAGGATTATGAGAAGAGCAGTTTGGGAAAAAAATTTCTGGGAGGTCTGACAGATGCTTGAATACATTGGGAGAATGTTTTCTTATCCTTTTATGCAGCGGGCATTTCTGGTAGGAATTCTGGTGTCGCTGTGTGCATCCCTCCTGGGGGTGAGCCTGGTTCTGAAGCGCTATTCCATGATAGGGGACGGACTTTCCCATGTGGGCTTCGGGGCTTTGGCGGTGGCTTCGGCGCTGCATATGGCTCCGCTGGCGGTCGCCGTTCCGGTGGTGGTACTTGCGGCTTTTATCCTGCTGCGTCTGAGTGACAGCGGGAAGCTGAAGGGGGACGCGGCTATTGCCATGATTTCCACGGGTGCGCTGGCGGTCGGTGTGATGGTGGTTTCCGTCACGACGGGCATGAATTCGGATCTGAACAGCTATATGTTCGGTTCCATATTAGCCATGAGCAAAAGTGATGTGGTGCTGAGTGCGGTGCTGTCGGTTATTGTGCTTGTGCTGTATTTGTTTTTTTATGATAAGATCTTTGCAGTGACCTTTGATACTGTTTTTGCCAGGGCCACGGGAATCCGTACCGGACTTTACAATATGCTTCTGGCTGTGCTGACAGCGGTTACGGTTGTGCTGGGCATGCGGATGATGGGAGCGCTCCTGATTTCCAGCCTGATCATCTTCCCGGCGCTGACGGCTATGCGGGTCTGCAAACATTACCGAAGTGTGATCCTTTGTGCGGTAGCGGTTTCGGTCATCAGCTTCGTGCTGGGAATGACGGTTTCCTTCCTGCTGGCAACCCCGGCGGGAGCGAGTATCGTGATTGTGGATATTGCTATGTACCTTATATTCTGGGCGGCGGGGGCCATTCGGGGAAGGCTGGCATAGGGCGGCGCCCAGCCGGTAAAAATGAATTTTCCATACGATTATAAAGAAAGAGCCGGTATCCGATGCCGGTCAGGGAACATATCCCTGACCAGAGGCATCCGGAGATACCGGCTTTTTTGCACAATTATCTTTTGAATCTTTTAGATAAATGTATTTCGCTATCTTCTTTGTATCCTAACTTATCATAGACTTTCTGCGCAGTGTGATTCTGCCGACCCGTTAAAAGTTCAATTTTATGAAAAGGATAATTACTTTTACAATGTTCCTCCGCAAAAGTTATCATTCTCGCTGCAATTCCGTTATGACGATAATTATCTTTTACATATGCTTCTGTAATTTCAACCATATATTCTTCATAGCAAAAGGATTTCTTTAATTGAACACAAATGAATCCTACAAGTTTTTTGTTTATTTCTTCCACCACAACAAATTCTTGTTGATTATGTAAAAGCGACTCTTGGATTTTTTCTAAAGTTGTATCACCTAATCCATTAAATTCATTATTGAGTTGTTTTAATTGCTCCGCATCATCATATATCGCCAGTCTAACCATATCGTCTTCTCCAATATCAATTTGTCAATTTCACCGACATATATTATAGCATTTATATATGAATTATTCTAACATAATCCTGCTCTGTGTATAACAGCACAACTTAATAATCCGCCATTTTTTAAGCGTTGGCTTCTCCCAGGGCATCATTTCATCAACATTTTTCTTTGTTTCATACCATTCATTAACAATGATAATCACTTAATTTAATCTCCCATGATATTAACAGCCTGTTGCAGTATTCATACAGATTTGAAGTGTTTTATGAAGCAATATCTCTCGTTTAGGTTGGCAGATTAATTTTTTAAATATTTTCGCGGATACGGATATCAACGGTAGTATAATGATATTCTTTTTCCGGCTTTTCCCCTGTGGTCAGGCAGGAGAACATCAGATCCAGCGGTTTGGTGCCCTGGATAAGAGGCTGCTGGCAGATGGTGGCGGCGATAACTCCCTGAAGGACCATTTCCCTCGTGGTGGAAACCTTATCGCAGGAAATAATGGTGATATCCTTCCTGCCTGCGGCGAGTACCGCCCGGCAGCCGCCATAGACGCCTCCTGCGGCGAAATAGAGGCCGTTGATTTCCGGATGCTCCTTTAAAAGACGCAGCGTGCGATCATAGCTTTCGAATTCGTCGTCACTGTTTTCGATGGTGTTAACGATCCGGATTCCCGGATAATGGGACTGGATCCGGTCCCGGAAGCCGGCGATACGGTCCGTATGGCAGAGCACCTTTGAAGAGCCGGTGACAATGCCGGCATAGACCTCATCCCCCGCAATTAAGTGCATAAGGCCTGCAGCCGTTTCTCCGGAACGGTAGAAATTGCAGCCTACATAGGCGAGTCTGCTGGAATTCTCGATGTCGGTATTGGTGGTGATCACCGGAATTTCCCGCGCATTCAGTTCATTTATCTTATCACAGATGAGAGGATCATTATATGGAGAGAGCACAATGCCGTTCACTCCCTGAGAAACCATTTCATCCATGGCACGCAGCTGGGCCTCCAGATCAAAACCGACCCTGCTGACGAGGACGGAACAGTTATAGCCGCCAAGTTCTCTGGATTTCCGGTTCACGCCCTCCAGGACATCATCAAAAAATGGATTCCCCGTATCGAAAAGGATAACACCGATTTTCAGATTTTTTTTCTGGGCGGCAAGGACAATGCCTGCTTTATTTGGTTTATAATCAAGGGCCTGAGCTATTTCCAGGATTTTCCTGGCGGTGCGGGGATTCACCGATCCACGGTTATTCAGGACGCGATCCACCGTACCTCTTGAGACACCGGCCAGTTCGGCGATTTCCTTTATGGTAGCCATCTCTTGTTCACCTCTGCTTCCGATTTATTCCTGCGATCATTCTCATTAACCGTATCATAAATAAGAGGCAAAGTCAATTTGAGAACTCCGGAAACCGTGTGCGTGCAACACGAAACGGCAGAATCAACAAAAAAGGAAGCGAAGAACCCCTTAAAACAAAGGTGAATTGTGAATTTTTACGAAATTTACAAACCCCATTGATTTTTAGATGAAAATCATTTATCATGAAAGTAACGTGCACGGGCACGTAAGACGGAACATAGAGAGCGGCCGGCATCAGGTTCTTAAGAAATGAAAGAGGGGACAGCGGCTGCGGATATGTAAAACAGGCAAACAGGAGAAGAAAGGACGGGAGGCGCAAAAATGTTATACATAGGCGTGGATCTTGGAACATCGGCGGTTAAGCTTCTGCTGATGGATGAAAAGGGAGCGATCAAGAAGATTGTGTCAAAGGAATACCCTTTGTTTTTCCCTCATCCGGGCTGGTCTGAACAGAAACCGGAGGATTGGTTTGAGCAGACCATGGCGGGATTAAAGGAACTGGTATCGGATTGTGACAAAGCTTCGATTGCGGGCATCAGCTTCGGCGGTCAGATGCATGGACTGGTGGTACTGGACAAGGAGGATAAGGTTATCCGGCCTGCCATTCTTTGGAATGACGGAAGAACCGGCGAGGAAACCGACTATCTGAACCAGGTGATCGGGAAGGATAAGCTGTCTGAATATACGGCAAATATTGCATTTGCAGGCTTTACGGCACCGAAGATTCTGTGGATGAAGAACAAAGAGCCTGAGAATTTTGCAAAAATAGAAAAAATCATGCTGCCTAAGGATTATCTGGCATATAAGCTCTCCGGTGTTCACTGCACGGACGTGTCCGATGCCTCCGGTATGCTGCTGCTTGATGTGAAGAACCGCTGCTGGTCTGATGAAATGTGCGAAATCTGCGGAATCCGTAAAGAGCAGCTGGCTCAGATCTTTGAAAGCTATGAAGTGGTGGGAACCCTTCTTCCTGAAATTGCAGAAGAACTGGGACTTTTCCCTGAAGTGAAGGTAATTGCCGGCGCCGGTGACAATGCTGCTGCTGCTGTGGGAACCGGTACCGTAGGGGATGGCATGTGCAATATCTCCCTGGGAACCAGCGGAACCATTTTTATATCCTCCAGAAGCTTCTGTGTGGACAGCAATAATGCACTGCATGCTTTTGCGCATGCGGATGGGAAGTATCATCTGATGGGATGCATGCTCAGCGCCGCATCCTGCAATAAATGGTGGATGGATGATATCATAGGAACCTCCGATTATGCCAAAGAACAGGCGGAGATTACAGGACTTGGTGAAAACCATGTATTCTTCCTTCCTTATCTGATGGGAGAGCGTTCTCCTCATAATAATCCCAATGCGAGAGGAACCTTCATCGGGATGACCATGGACACGACAAGAGCCGACATGACCCAGGCTGTGCTGGAAGGTGTTGCCTTCGCGCTGAGGGATTCCTTCGAGGTCGCCAAATCCCTGGGAATTCATATCGAAAGAACCAAAATCTGCGGCGGAGGAGCGAAGAGCCCTCTCTGGAAGAAGATCATGGCAAATGTGCTTGGCATTAAGGTAGATATGATTGAAAGCGAGGAAGGACCCGGCTACGGCGGCGCTATTCTGGCAGCAGTAGGATGCGGAGAATTCGCAAGCGTGGAGGAAGCGGCGGACAAGCTGGTTAAGGTTGTGGGAACGGTGGAACCCGATCCGGAGCTCACCGCTAAATACGAAGAGAGATACCAGCAGTTCAGGCAGATTTATCCTGCATGCAAGGAGCTTTTTGATAAAATCATTTAATAAGTACCGGTGAGAAAGCTTTACCGGCAGCTGCTATTTTCAAGTGTTTCCAATGCCGATAACAGATGGCTGGAAGTTAAATGGATGAAGAAAAGGAAAGGAGGAAAGAAGGATGGAAATTAAGAAAGTAACGGACGCTGCATTCCGTAAATACGGAAAAGTAGTGAAAAACGTGGACTTTACGGCTCTTGTGGAGGAACTGGAAAAGACTCCCTGCACCGCAGAGGTGGTATATGAACCCAGTGTTCCTGAGCTGGAAGCTCTTCCTGTATATAAGGAGCTTCAGGATGTGACCTACGGCGAGATGCCTATTCAGATTGGATTCTGTAATGGAAACAATTATAAGCTGAATGCTTTGGAATATCACAGGACATCTGAAATCGATGTGGCTGCATCGGATCTGATTCTGCTGCTTGGCTGGCAGGCGGATGTTGAGGAGGACTATACCTATGACACCTCCAAGGTGGAAGCCTTTTTGCTTCCCAAGGGAGTTGCGGTTGAACTGTACGCAACAACCCTGCATTATGCACCCTGCAACAGCGGGGAAGGCGGTTTCCGCTGTGCAATCGTTCTTCCTGACGGAACCAATCTTCCGACTGATGAGAACCACTTCGCCGGCGGAGAAGATGCACTGATCACAGCGAAGAACAAATGGCTCATCGGCCATGCCGAGGGCGGTCTTCCTGAAGGATGCCATATTGGCCTTAAGGGAGAAAATATTTCTGTGAAGTAATTTTAAGTGCGGCCGTTGGCCGCGGAAGGAGAGCATGGGACACTTCGTGTCCCAGTGAAGAAGCAGCCCGCTGCTTCTTCCCCCTTATTTTAAGTGCGGCCTGTGGCCGCGGAAGGAGAGGAAAGACATGAATAACATGCCGAAAGAAAAAATTGCTATCGTAGCGGTAAGCCGTGACTGCTTCCCTATGGATTTATCTGTATCCAGAAGGAAAGCCGTAGTTGCTGCTTATAAGGAAAAATACGGGGATGGCCTGTATGAATGCCCTGTATGTATCGAAAATGAAATCGATATGAGAAAAGCACTGGCTGACGTAAAAGAAGCCGGCTGCAACGCTATCGTTGTATATCTTGGGAACTTCGGGCCTGAGACACCGGAAACCCTGCTGATTAAGGAATTTGACGGACCGGCTATGGTGGTAGCTGCCGCTGAAGAGACCGGAGATAATCTGGTGAGCGGAAGAGGCGACGCTTACTGCGGCGTTCTGAATGCCAGCTATAACCTGAAGCTTCGTAACCTGAAAGCATATCTTCCGGAATACCCGGTTGGAACCGCTTCCGAATGTGCTGATATGATCGCTGAATTTGCACCTATTGCAAGAGCGGTTGTTGGACTTAAGAACCTGAAAATTATTTCCTTCGGTCCCCGCCCGAAAGATTTTATGGCCTGCAATGCTCCGATTAAGCAGCTGTTTAACCTGGGTGTGGAAATCGAAGAAAACTCCGAACTGGATCTCTTTGAAGCCTTCAACAATCATGCCGGAGATGAAAGAATTCCGGAAGTTGTAAAGGATATGGAAGAAGAACTGGGTACAGGAAACAAGAAACCCGAAATCTTATCAAGACTGGCTCAGTATGAACTGACTCTGCTTGACTGGATTGAAGAACATAAGGGAAGCCGTGAATTCGTAGCGGTTGCCGGAAAATGCTGGCCTGCATTCCAGACACAGTTTGGCTGCGTTCCCTGCTACGTAAACAGCCGTCTTACCAAGAGAGGAATCCCGGTTTCTTGTGAGGTTGATATTTACGGAGCACTCAGCGAGTTCATCGGAACGGTTGTCAGCAATGACGTAGTTACTCTGCTTGATATCAACAATACGGTTCCTGCCGATATGTTTGAATCCGATATCAAAGGAAAATACAACTATACACAGAAGGATACTTTCATGGGCTTCCACTGTGGAAATACCGCTTCCAGCAAGTTGTCCTTCTGCGAGATGAAATATCAGTTCATCATGGCAAGAAGCCTTCCGGAAGAAGTAACCCAGGGTACCCTGGAAGGAGATATTATCCCCGGAGATATCACCTTCTACCGTCTGCAGAGCACAGCGGATTCCAAGCTGCGCGCTTACATCGCACAGGGTGAGGTTCTTCCTGTTGCAACCCGTTCCTTCGGCGGAATCGGCGTATTCGCAATTCCTGAAATGGGACGTTTCTATCGTCATGTACTGGTTGAGAAGAATTATCCTCACCATGGCGCTGTTGCTTTCGGACATTTCGGAAAAACACTGTATGAAGTATTTAAATATATCGGTGTGGAAATGGATGAAATTAACTTCAATCAGCCTAAGGGAATGATGTATCCTACAGAAAATCCTTTTGCCTGAAAAAATGCAGTTTAAGTTCTGAAGTACAAAAACGGATGCATTGGTGTCCGTATGAAACAGCGGATGCCGCGCTCTGCGGGCCATCCGTATGTTAAATAAAAAACCACAGGATCTGCTTTCGCGTGGGGTGGCGCAGAAAGCTTCCTGTGGTTTTTTATTGTATTCAATTGCGTAATTTGAGCGCCTGAATAATTAAATCATAAATAATCCGCTGCTCCTTCGGAGATAATTCAGCTACGAGATACATGATACGGTCCGGAATATAGTCCACAGCCTTTGCGCCGGAACTGGTGATGTTGACAAAAAGCTGATCGATGGGTATTTCCAGCCCGTTTGCAATTTTCATGACGCTTTCAATGGTGGGGTTCTTTTCGCCTCGTTCCAGCTGCCCGATATAGGTAGGGTGAAGACTGCATTTCTCTGCCAGCTCTTCCTGACTTAAACGCTTTTCTTTACGGAATCCCCGGATCCTGGTGCCTACTAATTTTGTAATATTATCCATGGTTTTGCCCTCCCTACTAAAGACTATAAATATGGAAGTTATCTTTCAATATGCTAATAATATTTATTGTTTCGGAATGTGTATTAAAAGTATTAATTTAAATATTTTATATACAATAAATATTTACACCAGAGTGTGTAAGATGGAGTAACGTTTGGAAGGTATTATTAGTAAAGTATTGTAATTCGGATACAGAAATGAAAAAAGAAAAGTAAAAATAGAAAAGGGATGAATTAATTTTTTATATACAAACAATAAAATATACATTGAAATACAGAAAATATGAAAATAAATGTTGATTTTAATTTGAAAAAGCATATAATTAAATCAGAAACTGAATTGGAAATATAAGTTCCAGTTTGTAAAAGTGCCAGATGAAGGAGAATGCCATGCTGATACAGTTTAATTTCAAAAATTTTAAATCCTTCCGGGAAGAGGTATCCCTGGATTTGTCGGCTGCAAAGATAATGGAACATGAAGATCATGTGGTGGAGATATCGAATGATAAACTGCTGAAAGTTGCTGCTATTTATGGTGCAAATGCCAGTGGAAAATCTAATATTTATGAGGCTTTTAAATTTATGAGTTATTATGTGGAGGAATCATTCAAGTTTGGAGGTGAAAGTGACAGCAGACAAAAATCAGATTCTGATTATATCAGAGTAAGTCCGTTTTTATTTGATAGTAAAAGCAGGAATGAAGAATCGACGTTTGAAGTGTTCTTTGTTGAAAATTCAGAAAATACAGGGAAAATTTATCAGTATGGATTTGCGTTGCTAAATAATGAGGTGGTGGAGGAATGGTTTTATTCCAAGGCCAAGACGGCCAGAAACAGGTATAAGACTATTTTCTATAGAAAAAAGGGAGAAGAACTGGAAGTAAACGGACTGCCAAAGAGCAGTATTGAGAATATAAAAGTTGCTTTGGAAAAGGAGACTTTGATTGTATCACTTGGAGCAAAGCTGAAGATACCTAAACTAAAAAAGGTGAGGGATTGGTTTCTAAATAACGAGATAGTGGATTTCGGTAATCCGGCGGAGAATTTTTTTCGTTCCCAGGTACTGCCAAAGGGTTTTGTTGACAGCCGGGAGGTACAAAGTAATGTAGTAAATTATTTTGCTTCTTTTGATAATGCAATTTGTGATTTTAAGGTGGAAGAAGCAAAGCTGGAAGTTGAAAAAGAGTCCGACCGCAGTTATAAGATTGATGCAATGCATAAAATGGTGGATTGCGATGACTTTGAATTTATTCCATTGAAAAGTGAATCCAGTGGGACATTGAAAATGTTTGCATTGTATCCCTCTTTGAAAGAGGTACTTGATAATGGCGGAACCTTGTTTGTAGATGAATTGAATGCAAGACTTCATCCGTTACTGGTCAGAAATATTATATTGACCTTTTTGTCACCGGAAATCAATACCAACCATGCACAGATGATATTTACCACGCACGATATTTGGCAGTTGTCCAATGAGTTATTACGCCGGGATGAGATATGGCTGGTGGACAAGGATCAGGAGGGAGTTTCTGACTTGTATTCACTTGCTGATTTTAAAGATGAGGATGGAAATAAGGTACGTCGGGATGAGGCGCTGGCAAAGAATTATCTGACTGGCAGCTATGGCGCGATACCTGCTTTGAAGCCTATGGAAATGTTAAAGGGGAGGCGTGCGGATGGTGAATAAAGGCGGAGGAAAGCCCAGTGACCGCAGAGCTGGTAAGAGGAAAGATCGGAACCAGAGGATTGGGCAGAGAGTACCGGAACTTGGATATTATCTGATTATCACAGACACAGAAGAAACGGAAAAGAATTATTTTGAAGGACTCCGTGACAGTATACCAGCTGAATTGAAAGATCGTCTGATTATTAAGGTAGAGAAGGCCAAAACGGTAGAATTAGTAGAAAAGGCCCTGGATCTCCTGGGTAAAGAGTCACAATACCGGATACCGTGGATTGTGTTCGATCGAGATCAGGTTAGAGACTTTAATGAGATTATATGGACTGCAGAGAAAAACGGTGTACATGTAGGTTGGTCAAATCCATGTTTTGAGATATGGATGTATGCATATTTTGGAGAGATGCCTGCAATTAGAGAGTCTTTTATATGCTGCGATCGGTTTGCAGATAAGTTTGAGAAAGTTACTGGTCAGAAATATTCTAAGAATGACAGAGATATTTACCGTAAACTGGAGCGATATGGTGATTTGGGACAAGCTGTAGTATTGGCGGAGAGAAGCTTGAAGAAGTGTGCAGGAGATGGAAAAAAGCTTCCATCAGAGATGTGGCCGGCTAGTATGGTACAGCGATTGGTAGCGGAAATACAGGAGAAAACGAGTATATCATAAAATGATATTTGTAGTGCTCAAACCCACCCTGTTATAATAGTTCAAGTAGAGTATTATTGTAAATAGCAGTTTCAAATAATTTATTTTATTCCAAAGGAACAGAAAAAAGAGACATGCCAAGTTTAAATGGTGTGTCTCTTTTTATAAAAATTATAAAATAGTAAGCAAAATATTTATAACAGCTTATAAAGTAGATTATTAATCCCGCTTATCGGCCTCCTCATCCCAATAAGGACAGCTGTGTCCGATAACAGAGGAATCAAAGGCACTTCCGTCATTCTTTTTATAATGTGAGGTTGCCTTGAATACATATTTAGCGCCCAGATAAAGAAGCGGAACATTGGCGAATACGATTAAAATATTACCCAAATCGGATATTGCCCACAGGTTCCCCAATTCAATGCCTGCAAGGGAACAGGCGATGCCGAAGGCTGTGATGATAATTCCTATGATTCGTACCGTGTAAATAACACGTTTCCGGGAGCTGATACGGTTAGCCGCAATTTCACTGAAGGAAATCATTCCCACTAAGCAGGTGAATGCGAACAGACAGAAACAGAAGGTGAGCATGAATGCAACGACTGCATTCATGGCGGTGCCCGGCGTAAGCGCCTTGGCAGACTCCAGGAATTTGGGAAGTCTGTCCAGAGCAAACCAGGCTTCGGCTTCGCTGCCGGTCCAAACGTGGGCCATGACTACCACGAAACCGGTAAGCGTACAGATAACCATGGTATCCAGAAATACGCCGATTGACTGGACGCACCCCTGTTCACAGGGATGGTTGGTATTCGCCGCGCCCGCCGCCATGGTAATGGTACCCTGCCCGGCTTCGTTGGACATCAGCCCACGCTTAACGCCCTGTACAAGAACGGTTCCGAACACACCGCCGAATATGGCCTGAGGGGTAAAGGCTCCGCCGAATACAGCCCCCAGAAAATAGGGAACAGAATGCAGATTCAGAAGTATCAGCACAAAAACGACAGTCACATATACAACGGCCATCACAGGAACCACCTTATCGGTGACTTTTGTAACTTTACGGATTCCGCCGAATGCGATATAAGCCGTCACTGCGATGAGCAGCAGGGCTACCACATAGTAAAATACCGAAGTGCCCTCCAGGGAAGCGCCGGTAGTGATTTCCACCATCTGTCCGATGGAGCTGACTACATTAAAGCCCTGGGCGGGAAGACAGCACATGGCATAAATGATATACATCAGGGAAAGTGCTATCCCGGCCCAAAGCTTATTGCCCAGCAGAACCTTCCCATAAAAAGGAAGCCCGCCTACGAATTCATCCTTTTTCCTTTCTTTAAAAATCTGGGCCAGTACGGCCTCCGTATAGGCGGTAGCCATTCCGAAAAAAGCGGAAACCCACATCCAGAATAACGCGCCGGGCCCGCCGACTGCAATGGCTCCCGTTACTCCGAGAATATTTCCCGGCCCCACACGCATGGCGGAACTCAGGAAAAAAGCAGCCAGGGATGAGATACCGATCTCATCTCTTTTTTTCTGGGCCAGTATCCGCATGCCTTTACCGAAATGAGTTACCTGGATAAAGCCTGTTTTCAGGGTGAAATAAATACCTGATCCGATAAGAAGAATCACCGCAAGGGAAAAATTCCCCAGGATAGGAATGGATGCATACCAGCTGAAATTGGTGGGAAAATCCCAAAAGAAGTCGGAAACGGGGATGACGAAGTCGAAAATATTATTGATTGCCTGAAACAGATGTTCCATATGTACTCCCTCCTTGCAATGCCTGAGATTGTTTGTGCCTGCATTAAAACGTCTTTTCTATTATTATACGAAGAGTAGAGCGGATTAAATACGGAAAAAGAACTGTTTATATTGTAAATTGTGCTGGTGTCTGGAAAGGAATGGGAGTATAAACATTCTGAAGGCGGATCCCAAACCAATTTGGAGCGAAGTAATCCATATTTATTTTATGACAGTTTGTGTTTGTTTATCAGACAAGAGATTTGTTCCCTGCAGGACATCATGAACTAAAATTTCTATGGCTCGGTCTGATTCTTCCCATAGAGGACTGTGCGCGGAATAGTTAAATGTATAAAAACCCTTTAATGGAGCTTTAATTCTGCTAAAATATTTTTTCTGTAAAGAGTAGCAGCAGGTATAATCATGAATACCGCCAAAAAAATAAATTGGAACTTCAAGACATGGTACTTCGACATAAGCATTAAATTGCATACGCTCAAATCCGACAGGAGAAGCTGCCGTAAGTTTTTTGCCGCGCCAGATATTGATTCTTTGAAGCGGGGTATAAACTTTGCATCTCAGGCTGGGTAAAAAAATGCCTGTGATAACTGATTTCATATTATGCGTCGTTCCCACACCAAGATCGTGCATGGCTTTATCCCGCAGTGATGACAGACAATAATCCTCATACGCGCTATCGGAAGTAGCAATCGGATACTTTTCAAATTCTTTAACCATTTTTAAATTGTTCATCTGCTGGTATTGGTCTAGCATATATTGATACGCAAGTCTCTCGGATTCTGCCTGATCGGCAATTTGGGATACAGCAATATAGGCGTGATAAGATTCAGGGTGCTCAAATGCTGCTTGAATCCCAATAAAAGTACCAAAGGAATGCCCCATCAGGTAAATCTTTTCTTTTGCAAACCGACTTTTCAGATATTCGGTTACAGCAGCGACATCGGACAAATAGCATTCTGTTGTCAGGGAATCCGCATCCATATTGGAATTATAGGAAATTGACGTACCCCGATATTCTAAGTAACATACAACAAATTCGTCAGCCAGCTTTGACGGATACAGGTATTCTAAAAGGTATTCCGGGATACCTGGTCCTCCGCCAAGGAAAAGTAATACGGGGTTTGTCTTGTCCCTTCCGGTGATAAGCAGACCGATTTCTGCTCCATTTATATTTATATATATTTTTTCTGATAGGCTGTCAGGAATAATACTGCCATTATTATTATAAAATAAGGGCATTTTTCCTAGACTTGGCTGAAGGAAATTCCAGATCAGGATAGTAATAAATATTATGATAATCCACACAGTCATTTTTCGCCTCCCTTTTTTTACTGTATTCATTATATTCTCTCCTTAAAACTGAACTATGGTTCAGCTTTATTGTATGCCTTTATATACCCTCTGTCAATAAAATCTGAATTTTAGTTCACTTTTTTAAAAGTTTATGTTATTCTTGGGGTGCAATGCTTAGCGATAAGACAGGAGGGACTCATGGGAACAGAAAGAAAGATACAGCAGCGAACGGTTGAAAACAGAAAAAAACTTTTATGCGCCGCATACAGTTTGTTTGTAAATAAAGGATATTACAACACGAATACAAAAGAAATTGCTCGCCTTGCAGGAGTATCGATTGGCAACTTTTATAATTATTATCAGAATAAGGGGGAAATTTATTGTGCCTTACTGGAGGAGTATTCCATTAATTCTTGCAAAGCCATGCAGGATTTAACGGACCAGCTTACAGCGCTTGAGAACCGCAATGCTTATAAAGAATACCTTTCGTCTATTTTGCATCGATTGCTGGACTGTGATTCAGATAGAAATAAATTTTTTGTGGATGCTGTAGTTATAGCTAAAGAGAATATCTGTGTACAATCCATAATTTCTGAAACGGAAGAAAAGCTGATATTAATTTTGGAATCTTTTTTGAAAAAACGATACTATAATCGGAAGGTGAATTTCTATATTAGAGCAAGAATGATATATGTCCTGACTGATCAGCTTGCTAAAGACATTCTCAGTGTTGATATTGGACAGCAGCGTGAAGATTATATTCAACTTTTCGTGGATGAAATTATCCACCTTTCCTTTGAACTGTGAATGAGGTCGGAACAGACGTTTCCATGAGCAGTTTCAGACTCTTCGCATCCTGAAGTGACAGCTCGTTTCGAAGTTCCTGTTTTCGTTTTTATTAAAAACTAAAACAGAACATATGTTTGCAAATATGGTTGCCGGCATCTGTCAAGGCTGTTATAATAAAGAGAGATAAGAAACGGGAAAGGGGAGGCCATGGAGTATACAGTGATTCGAACGCCGGAGCAGGTTATTCCATATCTGAAAAAGCTCAAAGAAGCCAAGGTTCTGGCTGTGGATACGGAAACCACAGGCCTTGATGCGCATAAGAACCGGCTTCGGCTGGTGCAGATCGGAGCGGAGGGAATGCCGGTATTATTAATTGATTGTTTTTCTTTTTTGAAGGATTCCCGGGGAACAGAGTGTCTCCGGGAAATCCTGGAGGGAGAGGCGGGGAAAATATTCCATAATGCCAAATTTGATCTGCAGTTTTTGAGAAAAGAAGGAATTCTTCCAGAAAATATTCTGGATACCATGCTGGCTGCGGAATTGCTGCGGCCCTGCGGAGGGCCCCGTAAGGTGAGCCTTGCGGCGGTGTCATCCCATTATCTCGGGACAGAGCTGGATAAAACGGAGCAGACGGGTGACTGGAGCGGAGCCTTAACCGATACCCAGCTGGAATATGCAGCCCTGGATTCCCGTATTTTGCTGCAGCTTTGGAAATGTCTGAAGGAACAGCTAAGAGAGAACGGGCTGGAGAGGATCGCTGATATTGAATTCGCCTGTGTGCCGGCTCTGGCACGCGCGGAATATGACGGAATTTCTCTGGATTTGGAACAGTGGGAAAGGCTGTGTGCGGATATACAGAGCCAATATGAACGCTCCCTTCAGGCGCTGTATGCTTACAGCGGGGAACCTTCCTACCAGCTGACGCTGTGGGGAGGGGAGGAAGCCCTGGATGTAAACTTTGACAGTAATTCCTATGTTCTGAAGCTGCTGAAGAAAAACGGGATTTCCGTGTCTTCCACTTCACGTTACAGTCTTGCGCCTTATCATAATAACCCTTTGGTAAAGGCGCTCAGTGATTACCGCAAATATTCCAAGCTGCTTTCCGGTTTCCTTCATCCCCTGCCTGCCCAGATCCATCCGGTGACGGGAAGGCTTCATCCGAAGTATGGGCAGATTGGAGCATACAGCGGAAGAATGTGCTGCTGGGGCCCGAATATACAGCAGATACCAAGGGAAACACGTTTCCGCAGCTGTTTCAGGGCTCCTGAAGGACGGATTCTTGTCCTTGCCGATTATTCCCAGATAGAACTGAGGGTAGCGGCCCAGATTTCAGGGGATGTGAGAATGAAAAGCGCCTATTCAAAAGGGGAGGATCTGCACAGACTGACAGCTTCCCTGATTTCCGATACGGCTCCGGAAAAAGTGAGCGCCTCTCAGAGACAGGCGGCAAAAGCGGTGAATTTCGGCCTGATTTTCGGAATGGGTGCGGCCGGGCTACAGCAATATGCGGCGCAGTCCTATGGTGTGGACATGACACTGGACGAAGCTGTGAAATTCAGGGACAGTTTTTTCAGGGCTTATGCGGGAATAGGCTGGTGGCATCATGATCTGAAAGCCGGTCATTTTACGGAGGGCCGTACCCTGACGGGACGCAAATTTTTGTTTTCACCACGTTCCGGGGTATCGGAGCTGGCAAACACTCCTGTACAGGGTACGGCGGCTGATATCCTGAAGAAGGCCCTCGGGCTTTTGTATCATGAAATAAAGGAGAAGGACTGGAAGCTGGTGGGGATTGTCCATGATGAAATCCTTCTGGAGGTGCCACGCGAGGACGGAGAGGAAGCCGCCCTGTGCCTGAAAACGGTTATGGAAAGGGCGGGAGCGGATATCCTGCCCTCAGTTCCCTGTGTGGCGGATGCCAAGACCGCAGACAGCTGGGCGGCTAAATAATGTACTTTTATTCAATTGTCTCAATTGTACCCACGATATCCATTTTTGCTATGGAACGCAGCGGAACTGCGGTGGCAAGAAGACAGGCGAGGACGGAAACCAGGGCGGCCTGCAGTACAGGAACGAGAGGAAAAGAGGAAAGCTGCCAGGCTCCGACGGCTGCCGCATTTACAAAAGAGGTGCACAGCCAGCCGGTTATTGCTCCGATTCCGGAGGCAATCAGGCCATAGTAAGCCCCTTCCCAGAGAAAGGTTTGATACAGGCTTCGGACGCTCATCCCAATTGCCCGCTGTACCCCGATTTCTTTTGTTCGGGTATGGATGTTCGTATATACGGTATTTATGATATTCAGCAGACCGATCAGGCCGATGAATAAAATCAGGCCCCAGCAGAGGAAGTTAAGCTGTTGGAAGCTTTCTGCCAGCTGGGCGTCCGATTGACGGTAGGACAGCCAATGGGTTCCCGGATTGGAACTACACCATTGTTCCAGCCAGGCTTCAAAGATATCGAAGTCTTCTGCATTCTGCAGAACCGGGTATATTTCAGAATAGAGATTTTTCCCGGTGAGGGTATCATAAACGGAATCGGGAACAAGGATTTGTACACCGTTTATATATCCGTCGTTATTGATGGTGACGGGAGAGCTTATGATGCCGGCGGCATGCAGGCTCTTTCCATTGATGGTGAGTGCATCTCCGGGCTGAAATTGTGTTGATTCGGCGGTCTGCCCTTCAAAGGAGAACGGTATCGGGTTGTGTATCAGACAGGCTGTGCCGTTTTTCACCTCTTCCGCGGCCTGGTCAGAGAGGCCGGACAGGAATTCCTCCAGACGGCTGTCATCAATTCCTGCAATCTGAAAGGTTTCCCAGGACTGCAGGGGGAAATCAAGCGGGAGAGGAAAGCTTCCGTCTTTGTTCCAGGTATATATGGACAGCTTAGTTGTATATAATTCCTTTACTTCGTCCCTTTTTTTCAGTTCCGTCACCGCTTCCGGCAGGATCCCGCCTGTTTCATTCGTCACCGCGTAATCTCCCGTATGCATTTCCTGTACCGCACGGCTTGTATCCAGCAGCCCGCTGAAACTTTGAAGGGCGACATATACAGTGATGCTCATTATTATGGAAAGAATGGTAATCAGGGAACGTCCCCGGCTGCGTGTTATGTTCAGTCTGGCATAAAAGGCTTCAAAACAGCGGATCTTACCGGACTTCCGGCGGGGCCTTCTTACCTTTACAGCATCACCGGACATAGCTTCTACCGGAGAAACAAGGGAAGCATACCGAGCGGCCGGAAAAGCGGCGATAAGGGAAAAGAGGAGGGTGATTCCAACGCCTGCCAGGATAGGAAGCAGCATTCCTGTACTGCTGCCGGAAATGACTGTATTCAATTCCTGCGTGCTTTCGGCCAGGAACAGGCTGGGATTGAGAAGGCCGGAAGCTGCGATAAGGATTCCCTTTGCGGAAAGCGAACCTGCAAGAACTCCCGGCGGCAGCCCGATGACAAAGAGTATCAGCAGCTGGAGGGTTACCAGCCTATAAAGCTGTCCCCGTTCGCTTCCCATGGCCCGGAGAGTTCCGTATTCCTGAATCCTCTTTGCGACGGAAACCTTCAGGATATTATAAATCACAAGCCCTGCGGCAAGAAGGACAAGGCCCCCTGTCAAAATGCAGGCTGCAGCCATAAAGGGAAAACCGTTTCCTGTATCGGAGCTTCCTTTTTCGGTATAATCGATGCCAAGGGCATCAAGAAGTACCCAGTTGTACTGGATGTTGTCCTTATCCAAAGAAAGCTGAGAGGCCAAATCATCGATGGTGGACTGGAAGTCCCCGATACTTTTGGTTTTAAAGTCGGTGGAGTACAAAAGATAACGTTCCGGAAGAAGGGCGGCTGCGCTGCCTTCTCCGGCCAGGGCTGTCATAGTGCCTGTTGAATAGCCAAGATAATCATTTTCCAGGATGCCTGTTAATGTGAAGGTATGTGTGTATTCATATGGCGGCTGATCATCTGTTTTCAGACTGACGGATAAAGACAGGGTGAGGGTGTCCCCCGGCTTTTTCCCAGCGCCAAGATACTGCAGTACATCCTCGGAAAGGGCGATTTCTCCGGCGCGGGAAGGAAGACGCCCTTCTTTGATTCTGCCGATGGAGGGATAGGCGGCCAGGGCATTTCCGCGGTATTCCCGTAAAAAGAGGGTAAGGCTGCTGCTTCCAAGCCGGGTATTGCCAAGCTGAAGAATGCTTCCCACATCGGTGAGGCGGGAATCTTCAGACAGGCGCAGCATCTGCTCTTCGGTCAGCTGATGGAAGGTGGCATAGCGGTTTCCGTTCAGGCCCTCAGCCTGTCGTACCCGCATGGACTGTAATATACCAATGGATGCTCCTGCGGCAGTGGCAGTGACTGTGGAAAGGATAAGGGCGGATAAAATAAGCAGCGAAGTGATTTTTTCCGCCTTCAGCTGTTTCCATGCAAGGGAGAGATAAGATTTCATGATTCCGCCTCCTCTCTGAGTTTGCCGTCAACAATAGTAAATCGGCGCTGGGCCATTCCTGCCAGCTGTTTGTCGTGAGTGATGACGATAAGGGTTTTGTCCAGTTTCTTCTGAATCTCGCAAAGCATTTCCATTACTTCACCGCCGCTTTTGCTGTCCAGATTTCCTGTGGGCTCATCAGCAAAAATGACCTCCGGATCGGCGATCAGGGCTCGTGCGATGGCCACACGCTGCTGCTGGCCTCCTGAGAGCTCGTGAGGAAGATGGGACAGACGGTCCTGAAGCCCCAGAAATCCGGCAATCTGCATGAGGTGTCCTTCATCCGGGCGCACCTTGTCCAGCAATAGAGGCATTAAGATATTTTCTCTTGCCGTCAGAACGGGAAGCAGGTGGAACTGTTGGAATACAAATCCGATTTTCCGGCGGCGGAAGGCGGAAAGCTCTTTATCCGATCCATGATGGATATCGGTTCTGTCATAGGTTACCATCCCGGCAGTGGGAGAATCCAGACCGCTTATGATGTGCAGGAGAGTGCTTTTCCCGCTTCCTGACGGGCCCATGATGGAGATAAAATCTCCCTTGTGTATCTCCATGCTTGCAGGCTTCAGCGCTGTCACCCGGTTCTCAGCCGTGCCATAAACTTTTGTGATTTCATTTACTGTAATGTCCATAAAAAAACTCTCCTTATCGATTGATAAAGAGAGTATATATGACAATTCTCAAGAAACGCTCAAGAATTCCTGCTCTTGAAAACCGCGGTGGCCTTTGCTCCTGGCTGCAGGTTTTCCAGTGTTAAGCTTCCGCCATGCTTTTCGCACAGGAGCCTGCAGACGGCGAGGCCGACTCCCAGATGCCCGTTTCCGGATGTGTCGTCCCGGAGAAAGAATGCAGGTCCCTTTTGCAGGACAGAAGCAGGGTATCCGGGGCCGTCATCCGTGACTGTTAGGAAAAGAAATCCGTCCCTGCCGGAAATATCCACTGTTATCTGTGAATCAGCATAGCGCAGGGCGTTACAGAAAAGGTTTTCTGCGGTGTTATAAAAAAACTGCCGGTCAATTTCCATTTTCCGGGATTCTCCTGATTGCCTTATATCCAGCTGTTTTCCGGAACCCTCAGCCAGAATGGGAAGGCTTTTTTTCAGGATGGAATACAATTCATGGCTGCCGACAGGAACCGGACAGCAGTCCAGCGCTTCCATTTCCCGGGTGTGACTCATGGCATTGATATAGTCTTCAATCCTTCCGGTATACTGCAGGATTAAGTCAAGGGAATCCTGCTGCAGCTTCGGATTCGGACGTGCGGGATCCAATCCCTTCTGAAGGAGCAGGACGGAACCCTTCAGAACGGTAACCGGATTTTTCAAATCGTGGGAAAAAGCCGTATTCAGCCTTTTTTGTTCCTCCATTTGCCGCCAGAGTGTCAGCTTGCTGGTTTTTAATTCAGAACGCATGGCCTCGAAGGAGCGGCAGAGCAGCCCCAGCTCATCCCCGGAAACCGGTTCTATGGCAAAATCAAGATCCTGCCTGCAGATCCGCTCGGCGCCTTCCTGCAGCAGGGCAAGGGAACGTCTTATTTTCAGGTTATAGAATACGATATCCGCAAGGAGCAGGGATAAAACGACCCAGAAGGCGGGCAGGACGAACTGAAGGACAGTAAGAATACGCGCGGCGTTGCGTTCGAAGGAAGAAGGATTCTCTTCCAGAGGGACAGAAGAGAAGCTGTTGTTATCCTCCAGGGAAATGGCGATACCTGCGGAGCCGGATAGCTTATGTTCCAATCCGGTACACAGAAAGAAGGACAGTCCCGCCAGCAGAAGACCGGCACAGAGAAAAAAGCAGGTTATAATAAAAAATGACTGTTTCAGATTCTTTTTCTTTATCCATTCCATTTATAGCCAATCCCCCAGACGGTTTCAATGTAATTGTGGTCAGTATATGCCGAGAGCTTGGCGCGTATTTTGCGGATGTGTTCCATAACAGTGTCGCTGCTTCCTGCGCCTTCCAGCCCCCAGACGGATTCATAAATGCGTTCCCGGTCAAATACCTGCCCTGCATTCAGGGACAGAAGCTCAACAATGGCGAATTCCGTTCGGGAGAGTACAATAGGGTTTTCTCCGATTTGAAGCTGATGTCCTGAATAGTCGATGGACATTTCTCCGAAAAAACGCAGGACATTCTGTTTCTTTATGCGTGTTTCCCTGCGCAGGTGGGCAGCGACTCTGGCTCCCAGCTCCTCCAGATCAAAAGGCTTTACAATATAATCATCGGCGCCGGAGGTAAAGCCTTTGATTTTATCGCCGGTTTCCACACGGGCTGTTAAAAACAGGATAGGGCAGGAGACATGCTCCCGGATACGCTGACAGACAGTAAAACCGTCCATATCCGGCATATTGATGTCCAGAAGGATAATGTCCGGGCCGCAGGCGGTCTTTTTCAATGCCTCATTTCCGCCGCAGGCCGTAAGAACCTGGTAACCGGATAATTCAAAATAAGCCTTCATCATGGAAACAAGTCCCTTTTCATCATCCGCAATCAGGATTTTACCGCTCATATTACTGCCTTCCTTCCCGTTTCTTTTTATTATGCCGTGAAGATCTCAAGATTTGCTCAAAAAATATTTTTCTTATAATTGGTTTTTAAAGTTACGGATATGCATGTAAACGGTATTTTTGGAAATATTCAGCTGCTCCGCCACCTTGATAACCGCGTCCTTCAGATTGAAAATCCCCCTCTGGTAAAGCTGGAGCACTATTTCCTTATTTTTGTTGGCGGAGGAAATGGCGGAGTCACTGTAAACGGCTTCGCGGGTTTCCGTCAGGGCGGATAAAATCAAGTCGTCTATATTATCCGAAAAGGTTTCCGCAGGTGGCTGTGAAGCAGAAATGTTTTCCTGAGGAGGAATAAAGTTCTGCAGAAGAGTGGAGAGAGGGCTTTCCATATGGAAATTCATGCATAGCAGCCCTATGATCCTGCCATGCTCCCCGGTTATCGGGATGGTACAGGAACGCAGGAGTGCGCCAGATTTGTTCTTATTAAAATAAGGAGACACGGTGCGCGCCGGATCCCTTTCCAGTTCTCCCAGCATTTTCAGGGCCAGATCGGTGATGGGAGAGCCTTCTTTCCGCCCCGTATAATGTCCGTTGATGATTTTTATAACAGAATGATCCAGGCTTTCCAGGCTGTGGAGCACAAGCTCGTAGCCCTCGCCCAGATACGCGCCCAGTCCGTCCAGCATGAGGGCGTAGGAGTTAAGTATCTGCCTGTCTGTAGCAGTCAGTTCAATATAAGGAATATCCATATAATCACCGGTACCTTTCTGAATTCAAGTGAAATAAATTTCATTATGCCTTTTTTATCATTATAAAATACTGTGGGTAAATGTGCAATAAATAAGTGAAAAAAATTTTATTCAATATACAATATAAATAAACAAAAGTGTATTGACTAAAATATATTTTATTGATATAATGCAATCATCAAGAGAAAACAAAGAAAGAGGTGGAAGAAATGCTGAAAAAAATTTACACATCAAATGCCCCTGCGGCAATTGGTCCTTATTCCCAGGCTATCCTGTTCAATGAACTTTTGTTCAGTTCAGGACAAATCCCGGTGGACCCGGCTACCGGAGAGGTTGTGCAGGGAGACATTACGGCTCAGGCGGAGCAGGTAATGAAGAACGTGGGAGCAGTGCTTGCGGAAGCGGGGACG